>Ga0206123_10000508_pt1 | contig 38147 bp, 66 predicted proteins | sample Helgoland_Spring_2_FD_160086 | JGI IMG/M metagenome (GOLD analysis project Ga0206123, IMG submission 160086) | Pelagic subsurface seawater microbial communities from Kabeltonne, Helgoland, North Sea - Helgoland_Spring_Bloom_20160316_1 | ecosystem: Environmental > Aquatic > Marine > Epipelagic ...
TATCGACTAAGCAAGATATTGTGTACCATGCACCCTTTGCTTGGATGAGAGCAAAATCTGTAGCTATCTGTGCAAGCTCTTGAGCCTCGTCGATTCCTACGCCATACTTAATCCAGCTTGCAGCTTTGGTGTTCGGTATCCCTCCAGCAGCAGAGGTTTTGATTACCCAGTTAGCAACTTGACCAACGTGATTGCCTGACTCTTTGGGTACTTCCCACTTGCCACGGTGTGTGATAACCATGTTGGTTCCAGCTTGGAACTGTAGCATGTTGCCACAGTCTGCCATCTTGCTGGGTGCAAAGCGTGATCCACCAGTATTGGCGATGTTGTGAGTAATGAACACGGCGATAGCTTTCATACGTGATACGTCACCGCTGATACGCTTGAAGAACATAGACAACAAGCGTGGCAGAGCGTTACGGACACCTGTGCGGATCTCTCCATCAATCTCGTCCTGTGGAACCATATTAGATGTAGAGTCACAGATCAAGAACAAGTTCTCTTCTTCTTTAAGAAGTCGCTCCATGATATTAAGATATGTCTCAGCAGATACGATAGGGGTGTCGTCTGTAGCTTGCACAACTTGAATAGCATCAATATCTAAACCTTTGATGCCACGAAAGTTTTGCTTGGTCAGACGACCTTCGGTATTTAGATAGTATACTTTTTTACCTTTGGCTTGTGCCTTGGCAGCAGCATACAGGGCGGTCGTTGTCTTTCCAGTCTTTGGGTCGCCAGTCATTACAACAACCTGACCCTCACGAAGTCCACCACCGAGTGCCATGTCCAATGCTGGACTAACACTAATGGTATCATACGTTTCCAGAGACTCTAACACCTTTGTGCCAGACTCAATAACATTCCCATATTTCGCACACAAAGTCGCTATTGTCGGATCATCATACTCAATCTTCTTTTTTCTCTTTGCCATTTTCAATCCTTCTCAATTTGTTAAGTAAGTTATTTTTATTGCCGTAACCCTTGTTCCTAGTAGTTGGGTTTTCTTTAACCTCAATTTCTTGTCTTGGCTGAGATTTTTGGCTTTTAATTAGTTTTTCATATTTGATTATAACCTTCACAACTTTCGGATGATTTAAAGAAAATATACCTTTGAAATCATTTGAGTTAACCGCCTTTACCAAAGCCTCTTCTGAGTACGTTTTAAGCAGTTTGTTTGCGACAAAAAGTTGACGTTTAAAAGTCCAGTCCCAAGGCTTTTTGCTCCAAAACTTGTAAGGCAGAGATCCTTGGTTCTTTTTCTCTGCGTTTTTTTTACACATTATTTCTGCTACATAAGCGGCGCAGGTACAATAATCTCCAGTAGACTCGTGCTTGTACTTACTCTTATCTGTTCGATTTCTTTTTTTCATTATAAATTATCGCCTGTTCAAAACATTCGCTAAGTTTATCTTCAAGTTCTTTTTCAACAACAAGTTCTGGTATGAGCCACATCTTTTTGTACATAACATCTTTTTTTAACACACCTGTTGTGTACATGTTTTTAGTTTTATGCCCCATTTGACCCATAGACGACCTGATTAAGTAAACTGCATCTGCGTCCTTTACGTCAATATTGACTTCGTGCGATCTGTATGAAAGTTTTAAATCTTTGATGAAGCATGAATTTTCGTTACACAGCTCCTTAATTTTTATCCACCCAGAGAAATGATCATGGTAATGCTTGGAGCCATCTGTAAGCTCGCATTTGATCCACACAGCTTCTTTATTGGATCGGTATTTAGAAATCCATTCTTGATTTGTCATCGTTTATTATGAACCTCTCTGATGCTTGTGACGCACTGTCTGGTTCTGGTCGGCATCCCAGTTTTTTTAACCATCTCTGCCCTTTCTGAAGCAGATTGAGTCATAACAGTAGAGCCTCTGTCATTTCTTGCAAACTGGTCAAGAGTCAGAGACGCTTTTTTTGGTTTTTGCTCTTTAATTTTATCAATATACTTTTTTACCGTTGCCTCTGCTCTGTTTAAAGATTTTGCTAGTTCTTCTACAGTTTTTGAAGACGCAGATTCCGAAATAATTTCTTTGTCTTTTTTTGATAGTGGCCCTTTTTTAACCATTGGTTAGTCCCCTTCTAGCTTTTGACATGTAAATTGTATTTTTAGTTTGTAGATAAAGCATGTAAAAATCAAATGTGCTTTGAGATGTTTTAACCATTTTTGTTTCTAGATACTGTTCTCTTTTTCCGTATGTCCCCAGTGGGTCGTAAGGAACACTCTGGTGGACTCTTATATAATAGTTAGATTTGTCGTTATTTACAACAATTTTTCCGAAAACTTTTTCTTTTGGTGAATCAGTTTTTTTTCCAGACTTGTTAAAATTAAAACTAGCAGTATTATTCTGCTCTATATAGTCGGCAGAGCTTATATATAACTGGTGGTTTAAATTAGGCGAAATGTCTTGCGGTTCTTTCATTTTTTACCTTCCATAATATATCTTTGTCTTTGTTTATTTGTCATCTTGTTTATTTCTTTGCGTGTGGCTTCGCCGTGATAAAACGGTTTGTCCAGCTTCGGAGCTTCTTCTTTCTTTTTTGCTTGATTCTCGTTGATCATGCTTTTATATTTTTCCGCGTTTTTGTCTGCTAGTTGTCCCACAGTGTTTGTGTTTTTAACACAGGCATATATACCTCCTGTTATAACTTTAAACAGTTCATTCTTCCCACATTCGGGGCATTTTTTAAGCGGCTCGTCTGACATTTTCTGCAACTGTTCAAAAGAGTGTTCGCACTCATTACATTCATAAATATATGTTGGCATTTAATTCTCCAATGCTCTCAAAAATTTTCCGATAATTCCGTTTCTTTGGATGTCATCGTAGTCTAGTTTGCAAATTCCTATTCCTTCAATGTTTTCAAGTCTATCCATACAGAAAGCTAGACCGCTACGCCCACGAAGGTCGTTCTGCTCTACATCGCCATTGATAATTACCTTGCTGTTTTCCCCCATCCTAGACACGAACATTTTTATTTGATCCTCTGTGCAGTTTTGCGCTTCGTCTAGTATCATATATGTATTATGAAAAGTCGAACCACGCATAACTTCTAGAGGCTTGTACTTAATAGCCCCCTCATTAGAATAAAGACCGTAATAAGCCTGACCGAGAAAATGTTTTAAATTTTCTTTCATTGGCAAAAGATATGGTGCAATTTTTTCGCCCATTTCTCCCGGCAATGAGCCGATGTCTTTACCTGTACAAACCAACGGTCTAGATACAATTATGTTTTCTATCTTTTTATGATGTAAGTGTTGGGCAGAGATACCCGCAGCAATAAAAGATTTACCTGAGCCTGCTGGCCCGGAGCAAAATATAATATCGTTTTCAACAATAGATCGTATGTAGTCCCTTTGGTTTTCGGTCTTAGCCTCTAAAGACCTAATCTTGTGATTCGGTCGTTTTCTCTCTTCTCGTCGCTCTTTTCTAGATTTCATTTAGAACCCTTTTGAAAAAAAATTATAGGTCGGCCTCCTTTACGAAAATTCCGTCCCGCATTTCGCCCTTCCTATCTTTTATGTCATCCCATGCTTTAGCTAAACACTCTGTTAATAACAAGCCGTTTCTTTCACATATGTTTATAAGCACGACTAAGCAATCCCCGACATCATCAGAAATGTCTACGCCTTTGCAAATGTGATCTGAAAGCTCACCAACCTCTTGGATAAGTTTTAGCAACTGATCTTTATCAGTGCTTCCTTCAATTAAATTTCTATCATAGTGCCATTTGACAATCTTATCTTCTAAAGCATAATAGCTTTTTTTATTGGTATGCTGGCCGAAAGGTCGCGATACTCTTTGATTCGACTTCAACTGGCTCATTCTAGCTACCTGATCTGGGTGGTTCATATAATCCTCCTATAGTTTAATATCTCCAAAATCCATATCTTCCAAGTCGTTCTTACTAGCTCCAATTTTGTAGCTAGTGATCTCATGCTCTTGTGGAGCAACTTGTACACTCTCGCTCTCCATCCAACCCTGCGTCCATCCAGCGATTGGATTTTTGCCAACATTTTCATAAGGCAATCCTATCATCTTTCTTCTTGACATACAAAGCCAATCTATGTATTGATGCAGAACTGGCTCATTTAAACCAAGAATTGACCCATCTTTAAACAAGTATGATGCCCAATTCTTTTCTTCAACAGCGGCGTTTTCAAACATTTGAATCGCTTCTTCTTCACACTCTTTAGCGATCTTTGTGAATCCTTCGCTTTCTTCTTTATGAAGAATGTTTAGTATTTCTTTAGTATTTGTTAAGTGAAGGGCTTCGTCTCGTTTGATTAGCTTGATAATATCTGCATTGCCTACCATCTTTTTATTTTCCGCAAAAGCAAAAGAGCAGATAAAACTAACGTAAAAACGAATAGCTTCGAGAATGTTAATCGAAATTACAGTCATGTAGATTTGTTTCTTCAAATCTTTCTTGGATGTCGAATCAATTTCCATTCCCATCAAATTATTATAGTCTGCAATAGCACTTTTTGCACGCTTCATTATTTCTTTATCTTCATAAATCCCGTCAAAAATTTCGGCACTATCCGCGTAGACATTTTGAATAATATAACTGTAGCTTTGAGAGTGAATTTTCTCAAAGAATTGCCAAGTCATCAAACATGCCTCCAGTTCGGAGTTGGTGACATATTCAAGCAGCGTAGGAACACCACGACAAATCACGCTGTCAAGCATGGTCTGATACTTAAGGTTAGATGTGAAGATAAACTTCTCATTGTCTGACATCTCTTTAAAATCGCCTCTATCTTTCTTTAGCTCAATTTCTTCTGGTCGCCAAAAATTCATCATTTGCTTGCTGTCTAAAGATTTAAATATCGGGTACTTGATTACATCGTACCTTTGAACTCCAAGGTCTTTACCTAGAAATAAGGGTTGGCTCATTGGATCTACTGCTTTTGTGTTGAATATAGTTTTCATTTGTTTTGCTCCGCTGTTAAAATTCTTTGTCTTAGTTTTGATGATGAGTATCCGTCGTACCTTTTACAAAAATATTTTGGTGTAGGTAACTTTTTTGCTGTATAGTCTGCAACCTTCTTATAATCTTCTCCTAAAAATATAACATCTATTTTTTCTGATTGCATCAAGACGTAAAGATCATACTCCGTTTCATAAGGAATTATCTTATCTACATTCTCGTTTTGATCCAACCTTAAATATCTTTCAAACACAGTTTCGATAGGCTTATTTTTGAAAGACCTTTGCGATGAAGGGTCGATTTGCAAACCAACAATAAGCCAGTCACATTTTTCTCGACATTCTCTTAGCGTTAACAGGTGTCCCGCGTGACACAAATCAAAAGCAGATGCAATAAATCCTACCCTACCAACCTTTCTCTCGCTCATATTGCACAGGCTCCTGATTCACAGCCCATATCTTTTTCTTCTTCTCCATCACCATCAGGTGTGTTGCAGTAATAGAGGTTTTTTAATCCGTATTTGTATGCGTAAATTTGATCCTTGATAATAACACTCAAGGGAATTTTCCCTTCTTCGTAATGATCATAATTGTAGTATAGGTTTGTACTCATGCTCATGTCGATAAACTTCTGCATAACTGCGGCCATATTCATTAAACACTTGCAGTCTTTAATTTCCCACGCCATCGTGTAATACTTCCTTCTCGTATGATAGTTGGGAACAAGCTGTTTTAGCACACCATTTTTTGCTTTTTTACGAGTTAAGTAACTTCTCACTGGCTCTTGTCCATTGGTGGAGTTTTGAACCACGCTGCTTGATTCACAGGGCATTTGTGCAGAAAGTGTAGAATGTCTAAGACCGAACTTTTTAATCCTCTTACGTAGACCCTCCCAGTCCATATTGTACGTAGGATTAACTAACTCATCGACCTCTTTTTTGTACCAGTCAATGGGTAGCAAACCTTTTGCGTACTTTGTGTCTTCAAACTTAGCGCACGCACCTTTTTCTTCTGCGAGTTCACAGCTTGCATTGAGTAGGTTCCATTGAATCTGCTCCATAGTTTCGTGAATTAATTTTAATGCTTCTTCATCTCCGTATCCCAACCTGTTCTTGGCTAGAAAGCCAGCAAGGTTGGTTATACCAATACCTAATGATCTACGGTTGACTGTAAAATTCTTACCAGCTAACACAGGGTAATCTTGATAATCAATAACTGCTTCTAGGGTTCTTACCGCAATCCGGCAAGCATCTTCAATGTCCTTTTCGCTGTTTAATTCGAGAAGATTCAATGCAGACAGAATACAAATACCTATCTCGCCTTCTGGATCGTCAATGGATTTAATTGGTTTTGTGGGGTGTATAATTTCTTGACATAGATTACTCATATGGCAAGGTACATCCCACGACCCGTGTGCATTTGCTGAGTCAATATTCATACTATAAATACGTCCGGTTTCTAATCGTTCGCGAGCGTATATCTGTGCAATCTGTCGGGCTGGAACCTTCTTCTTAAACTTTAAAGATGTTGCTCTCTCATACTTTAGATACAGCTCTTCGAATTTCTCGTTGTCACCAAACGCTTCATACAAACCCTTTGCTTCATCTGGACTGAATAGAGTAATATTTTCGTTGGCAATTAAACGATCATAGAATAGCTTACAAAATTGAACGCTATAATCTAGCTTACGCACCCTGTTGTCATCTGTCCCAGCATTGTTTTTCAACACCATAATATCTTCAATCTCATAGTGCCAGAATGGTACATGAACCGTAGCAGAGCCTCCACGGATGCCGTTCTGGGATGTTGATTTAACTGCTGACTCAAAGTTCTTCAAGTAGGGGATTAGTCCCGTGTGGATGACCTCCCCTCCGCGTATCGGACTATTGATTGGTCTAACTCTTCCAATATTGAGTCCAATTCCAGCACGCCTAGCAGTATACTTTCCGACAGCGTGTACAGAAGAAAAAATGGCATCGAGATCATCGTCAACATCAACCAAGACACAACTAGAAAACTGTCTAATATTTGTTCTAACACCAGCCATGATAGGTGTAGGAAGATTGATTTTAAACGTCGAGTAGCAGTCATAAGCCTTTTTTACCTCATTCATATCGTCAAACAAACACATAGCAATACACATGTAAGCAAATTGTGGAGTCTCGTAAATAACTCCGGTGCTTCGATTTTTTACTAGGTACTTATCAATAAGCTGTTGTAGTCCTGCATACGTAAGAACGTCATCACGACCATGATTGATGTATTTACCTAGAGAGTCTATCTGCTGTTCCGTCCACCTTTTCTCGATAGACGAGTCGTACACACCTTTGTCTACGTTTCTACGAACAAAAGTAAGAAAGTCTGGCTCTTGATCCCCGCCCCAAACTTCTTTTCTAAGCTGCATGTTTAGAAGTTTTGCAGCAACGTACTGATAGTTTGGCGAATTTGTAGAAATTAAATCGTTTGCAGATTTAATAAGCACGCTGTGAATTTCTCTTGTAGATATTTTATCATATAAAGAAAGGTTGGCGTTCATTACGATGTCAGAAAATGAAACGCCGTTAATACCTTTTGTTGCCCACTGAACCACTTTGTGAATTTTCTCAACAGAGTAATCTTCTTGTTCTCCACTACTCTTTGTAACCTGCATTATAATTCCCTTTTAAATATGACAAATGTTTTATGTATTATATATTATTTTTTCTGATTATCAAGTGGTCGGTACAAAAACCCCGCAATAATTTTCATTAAAGCGGGGTTAGATGCCTCTTTATTTGTTTATTTTTACTTGTACGTTCTCTCCAATCTGTATGATTATGACATCTTTCCCATCTTCTTTAGTAAAGGAAATCATGTCTAAAATATTGGTGGCTTTGTCTATGTCTCTCTGTTCGATTTTTAATTCTTCTAACAAAGATGCTATTAAAGAGTCGACAATGCCCATTATTGGTGAACTCCCCAAGCCACTGCGTCTAAGCAGTCACAAAGGTCTTTTCTCTTCTCGTCTGTCAAGGCAGAGTCTTCTAAACCAATAGTGTTTTTAATCGCGTCATCTATTTCTTGACCTAAACTTGGGTACTTTCCTTTTAGCTCTAAGCCAGCAAAGTTAAGACCACCTGCCATCATGTTGAATTCTCTAAAATTGCCTGTGGAAACTATAAATCCCGGCTCATTAAGTACAATGTCTGACAGTTGTGTGTAAAAGTCTGAAAATTCTTTTGCGTCTTTGGGTTCAATATCCACAGACACAATGTTTTCAACCAAGGTTTTGTATTCTAGTGACGGCTCCTCTATATCAACAGAGGGCGTATTCACTATATCTACAGGGTATTTTTTTACTAAGTCTATGATCTGCTCGCCATAAACGGCAGATAAGGCTAAGATTAGAGCTAAGACTACCTTTACTGTTTTAGACATATCTATTTCTCCCCCTCTTTATTTTCTTTGCGAAGTAGCGGGAATATCTCATCTAAACTTTCTGAAGCATCCTTTAAGTTTGCTTTATCGCATTTATTCTTTAGACATTCCCAACATTCAACGATCTCAACCAAAGTAGGATTGTCGCGTTTGCGGGACACTTCGTCGACCTCTGGTTTATTTACAGGCCAATCGACATTCCAGTCCTGATTGGCAATAATCTTTTTAAGGGTCTGCCAACACGGTGGAAGGATAACGCTTGCTATCAGTAGACCTGACCCAATAAGCATTACAATTTGAAAGCTATTCATTATTTCTCCTATATACTTTCCATCAAGTTAATTAACTCCATTTTTGAAAGAGAGGTTCCTACCTCTTTAAAACTATCGTAAATTACTTTTCTACGTTTTCTGTCTTTAAAGTGTTTTCTAATTTCTCTTTTGAGAAGTATAGAATGAACATACCCGTGATTCTTTATTGCTGACGCAATACTGTCTTTCGAGTAGCACATATATAATAGCTTGATAACCGAAATAATGCAATTACAAATTGCCATAATTGTAAATGGATCTAAAGAAAAATTTTCATCTTTCGCTTGAGCGAAGATGATGATTCTTTCGGCTATGCTTCTTTGGGCAGGGGTTACATCTTTAAGGTCATCAATCATTTTTTAACACCTCGTTTATAATTTTTATAGCAGCATCTTCATCTAGATAGCCAGACTTGTTATACAGAGGTTTGTTTAGAGCTTCTTTATCTACAATTACAACGGTAGGATAGCTTCTCACCTTGTAGTATGAAAAGAATTTTTTATGCTTGGGGTCTGCTTCGTCATAGATAAATAGCTTTGCTTTTTTACTTTTAATAAGTTCTTTGACGTTTTTGCTAACCCACGTTTTCTTTAACATCGTTCTGCATGGAGGACACCATTTCGCCCCGAGATGATAAACGTAGAACTCTGAATCTTCTAAAGAAGTTGAAGACTCTTGGGAGGATTCTTTTTTTTTTAAATCTTCTTGTTCAGGCTCTACAATTGATTTAAGTTCTATCTCTTTGCTTTCGCAAGCGGAACATCCGGGACATTCAGTTCTATGACCATCTCCGTGAGTTATCCAACCAGAACCATCACACTTTTCTTCTACAATATCAATCTCATCCTCAGTCATTATGACTTGTGCGAGATTAGTAGAAATGTAAGGTCTAAAGTTTGATTTGTCATTGTCTCCGAGAAAGCTAAATACTGCTAAACTTGAGGCTAAAAGCCATGTACTTAATAGTTTCATAATAACACCTATAGGTAAGAGGTTGTGCCGTAATCTGGTAAATTTTTAGCAGGGAACCCGTCCACTTCGCTAAAAACCCAAGATCCTTGTTGTGCCAGCATTGCTCTGGCATCCTTCTCTCTTATCCAAAAACTACCTTCTGGTTGGCTATGAACTTTTGACCCACTATTCCACGATCCCCAACTGTTTTGAACTAGAAATAATGTTTCTTTATGACGAGTTCCAGTGTCATCGCAAGCAATCCAAGCCATAGCATGATTCCAACCGCTAGACCGTTTCGCAATGCCCTTGTTGTCTCTCTTTGATGAAAAGCCTATGCTCGAACAAACAGAAATACCATAACCATTAGCTAAAGCGTCTCTAGCTTCTTCTACTGTAGTTATTAAAGAAATTGTTTTTACTTGATGCTTCTTTGCTTCTGTCGAATATATACTACTAGGTATTTTGTGGTTAGCACCAAGAGCTGAATTATATTTAGATAAGTCTACTTTTCCGTAGTCTTTCCTTATAAGAATTCCACCTTTAGAGTGGACGTATTTTGCAGCCCCCGAACAGGTCATACCTTGCTGTCTGTGACCTCTGGATTGGTATATACCTTCGGTTGCACCGCGAGCCTCAAAAGATTCTGACTCGCCTTTAATATCAATTTCTACGATTCTTGTTAAATCAATAGCGTTTCTTGTCGAATGACTTACGCAATCGCCTGTGGTCTGTCTTTCGGATGGGCCGAAAGAAGGATCAACCTTTAATAAAGATTTAAACGGCAGAGAGAGTTTGCCCTCTCCACTACCGTATAATCTGTAAGCTGTAGCACCAAAAATTGGAGTTTTTAGTTTAGCTAAAAGGTTGGCTGTTTCCTCTGGGTCGCATACACTACCTTGGAAACCTCCCCTGTAGGCATTTAACAAGTCTCTAGGACTGTTAAATTCCATGTCTATTCCTTTTCTTCTACATCTTTGTTGTCTTTCAACCACTTGATAGCGGTGTCTAATCCAACAGCGACGATAGGTACTAGCAATGCGCCCAAAGATCCTAGATCAATTTGATCTAAGTTTCCAGCAACATAAGTAAGAGCCGCTGCTCCACCTACTAGAACTGCATTTTTTCCAATACTTGTAAAGTCAGACCAGTTCAAAGTAAATTTTTTAGAACCCATATTAGTTCTCCTTGTAAAGATGAATTAAAAATCCCTCATGTTCATTCTCCGTAATCCTGTACGGATAACCTAAAAAGTGTACATTGTGTTCAGCAACAGACTTTGTAACTATATCTATTTTCCTGTTCATTTCTAAACAAGACGCTATTTCTTTTACGAAATCATCTCTGCCGCACTCGTCTACAATGTTCACCCAATCGAACCCCTTTTTGGGGCTATCAGAGCCTTTTGTTATTACCTCAAATTGGTCATTAAACCAAGACAACCTTCCGCTACTATCTATTTCGAATAATGCTCTGTCGTGGTAATGTAGGGCAGCTTTAGACCTTTGATCTAAAACTTTCTGATTTCTTTCTATATTTCCGCAGGTTTGCCTTAAGCTATTTAAGGCATCTTTCATTGACCCGCCACCGTTAGGTGTTACCTCACTCTTAATTGTTTGTATCGACTTTTTTAAGTCCTCTTGATCTTCTAAAAATTTAATAGCAGGCTGTACTAGTTTCTTCCACATAAAAGCTCCAGATGAAACTACGGCTCCCGCTATTGCTGTTGCGAAAGTGATTGTCTCAGCATCAAACATTGCGAAACCTCCCAAATAAAAGTTCCTCCCCCGAAAACGAGAGAGGAACAATTTTAAAACTTAAATTTACGATTCGTGCGTATCTTTAGCTTTGTACTCGTCAGTGGTAGGTTTGCCTTGCGCACCAAAGTGGTACGTCAATTCACCCGGAACTGAACGAGATGGGAAAATTTCGCTGGCTACAGCGACAGATCCGTCTGCCGGATTCTCATAAAGGTTTGCATCACCGGCTCCAGTACCTTTAGTTCTACCCGGAACGATCTGAGTGCTTGGTCGTGCCATGATGTCAAACGCTTCATCGGCTTTCGATCCAATTTTTCTATCGGTGATAGTGCTATGAAGATTACCATATCTACCATCACCAACGGTTCCTCTGCTCAAAATTGTGGTATTAGCAGAGCCATTTAGGGTTGTAGATACGCCTCTCATAACAAATTGTGGAGCAGACGCTGTTCTATCGCTTGGATCGGGTGTGAAAGCAATGGTTCCGACTCCGTTGCCTCTTGCTTCCATGACACCTGCTCTATCAGTAGTGGCTGCACCACTTCCAGAATGAACCAAAACTTTAGAACCGATGTTTCTTTCACCAAGATTGTCGGCCAACTCACTAACACCAACACTGTTGGTAATTGGGCTATCAGAAGCCTTATTACCTGCCTTGACTATAGTGCCACCATCTACGACGCCACTTGTGCCAATTCTCCAACCAGCAGCGTAAGTGCCGCCCTTTGTACCCTGTAAAAAACTACTTCCGTATGACATGTAATTATCTCCAATTGAGACCAAAAAAAATGTAGTTTTCCATTTCCGTAAATAATCCTATTATCCTAATAGTATTATACACTTTTTTCAAGTGCATGTTTGAGGTTTTTTAGATTTTTCTTAATTTTAATTCTGATACTTTCCCCACAAACTCCCCTATCTTTTGCAATCTCTTTAATTGACAAGTTTTTGTAGAATCTATCCAAAATCAAGCTGGGGTCTTCGCAAGCAAAGTTAATTTCATCAAGCATATCTATTGGTTCGAAGGTATTTTTCGAGTCTTCGATAAGACTAAAGACGCTTGAAGAGTTAGCGTAAGTTTTAACACCCTTAGAGCTTTTTTCAGAGTTAAACTTTTTTTGAGTCAAACACTCCATTACTACACCTTTGTATAAATAGGTGGTAAATTTGCAGTTTGAATCATTAGAGTATCTTTCCACGGCCTTCCACAACGCATTAATAGAACACGTTATCATTTCGTCTTTTGTGAGGCTAAACCTAAATGAATAGGACGCTTTCTTAAGAATTTTAAATATATCCTTACTGGATAAATTTTTAGATTCTGCTATTTTCAAAAAAGATTCTGACTTTGTTATCTCTTCAATGCTTTGTTTCTCAATGTTTGTCATGTTTAATCTCCTGTTAAGTTACTTGAATAATTAATTTTTCTTCTATCGCTTTTCTGACATCAGCAAAGTCGAACATTCTGCCAATACCTACAAAAAATCTATATCTTGTACATACCTTTAGTATTTCTACACCGTCTATGTCATCTAGGCTCTTTTTAATTTGTGGTGTTATGTTAAAGTTACAATGACCCATCCAACATTCGTAGTTGGTTGCCATTAATATTTCTTTTGAAAACTCTTTATCTAATGTTACTTGAGTAAATTCTTGAGTCGTGTCATCTGCGTGCGAATAATTGTAATCCTTTTCTATATCTAGGTCTTCAACTTCCTGATATTTTTCCATATTTCTTAGAACATTCTCGTAAAGCTGTTCAGCTAAAGAGTTATTAATTTGACTTTCTAAAACATCTTCATACTTTTGCCATCCGATTTTTTGTGATTTTTTCATGGGTAGATTCTCCTCTACTATAGTAGGTCTGAAGGTCTAATACAAGGTCTGTCGTCTTCCCCATCTGGTTTATCCTCTATTTCCTCATCAATTTCAATTTCTGATTCTTCTAATGCTTTAGTTGCTCTTCTAGTTATTTCTGATATAAAAAGCTCCAGTTGTTCAGGCATAGCTTCTGATATTCCGCTAGATGCTATCTGAGCCGTTTCTAATTGTAGCTGTACGGTTCCTAACGCGCTTACTAATTTAGCGAAAGACTTTATTGATTCGTCTCTATAATCTTCAATGTCTATATCTATAAACAGGTCGCCCTCGTTAGTCATTGTGAATGTAATGCTAGATGTTACGATTGGTTCAAACATTTTATTATTTCTTTCGCTGTGTTTTCCCAGTTATATTTTGAAGCTGTTTCAATTCCAGATTTATTAATCTTGCCTTTTTTATTGTTAATAAATGAAATCATTAGGTCAGACAGTGCGTCCACTTCTTTCTCTGTAATCTTTGCCCAATTACCTTGATTGAAGAACCATTTGCCATCAAACGCTGGCTCTACACCATCTATCGGCAATAATTGTGCGTTTTCTTTAGTGCAAAATTCAGTATGTGCAGAATAATCTGTGGCTATTACATGCTTTCCGCAAGACATCATCTCCAAGAGTTCCAGATTCCAGCCTTCTCCACGAGAAGGAAAGACTCCACAATCAACTTCTGACATGATATTATACACATCTTGCTGTGTCTCAGCTCGTGGAATAATACTTACTTTTGGAAACTTGTATAGCTTTTTCCATCGTGCATCTTCCATGCGGGTGTTAAATGGATTGCTGCACATCATCCACAACTCTGCGCGAGCATCGTGTTCAAGAACTTTCTTAAATGCTTTAATGAGAATATCGTGACCCTTACGGACTTCCCACTTGCCACAGTTAAAGAAGATTGTTTTGTCATCTTGTCTTACTGGTGCTGGCGGGAATAGTTCTGTGTCTACACCAAGGGGTACAACGTGAGTTTTTGGAGGAAGTTTAGGACGACCATCTGCCTTGTAGTATCCAAAATTATTACCAGTAACAACCCTCCTTGCCCATTGCGAACAAACCATCAACTCATCGCAGGCTAGTAGGTGATGCTTCTCCAAATCGCTAAACGTATCCAACTCAAAGATAGGAAAGCCAATGAATTTACCTGACCCTATGCGTTCTGCCATCTGGTTCTGATGCCAGATTTTAATACAGGGTGCGTTTGGGTCAAACGTCTGAGCAGTCTCCATCCCTTTTCTGACCGCATCTGCGTCTGCCTGATTGGTAACTTGTGGTTGCCCAATAGTAAACAGAGAAACTTCTGCTTTATCCTGTAATGCTTTTAGTATGTTTAATCCAGCTATGCCGTAGCCAAGCTGATTGATTGGAGCTTGTAGGTTAATTTTCATTTTTAAAAGCCTCTTTGATAAATGAATCAATGTCTTTGATATTAGCGTCTCTCGAAAGTATTTCGTCGGTCAGTTTCTTTGCTTCTAATTTCTTATAACCTAAAGCTACTAAAGACGAAGCGCAGTCTGCACCAAAGCTAGTTTGCGAGGGCTTTGTAGCCTTGGGTTTTGGTTTTGGTTTTGGTTTGGCGACAGTTCTGGCGACAGGCTTAGGTTTGGGTTTAGGCTTAGGCTTGGCGACAGTTCTGGCAACAGGCTCTTGTTTTAACGTAACGTGCGCTGCTAAATATTCCTCGTCTCCAGACAGAATAGCATAAACATCCTGCTCATCTTGGAAATATGATGATAAGGTTTCTCTGGCTCTTGGCTTTTCCCGTGTCCTTGGTTCCATAGAGCCTATAAGGAATGATACTGAAAACACAGTGCCAAAGAAAATAGCTAAAAGTTGTGATAAAAAATCTACGGTCGCTGGTTCATACATATCGTTAATCTCTATTATACAGTACGTTTTGCTATTTGTCAAGCGGGTTTAAATAAGTACAGAAAAAAACCCCGCCAAGTCCCAGTTCTCGGCGGGGTATAGTCTCAGCGTGTCTCCCGTGTTTTAACCTAACGGTTGCCAAGACTATCGGTTCGATTCCCATTCGGGAGCAACATACCGAACCATATTACGAATCAGATTGCACTCTTGGAGCGATATTTGCTGGATCAAGACCAAGGGAAATTTCATCTGCCATAATGCAGACGGAACTTCTTTTGTTTTGGTTCTCATCTTCGTAGTCATCAATGTTTAATTTGCCTTGGATTGACGCTTCTCGCCCTTTTACAAGTTTAGGCTGAAGGCTTTCTGCCATTTTACCAAAGCACAACACATTAATAAAGAGAGTTTTATCGTTTCGCCTGTCGTTGACAGCCATACGAAACTTACTCATTGATGTTCCCTTTTTAGTGGTAGAGAACTCGGCATCTTTAGTTAGACGACCTACACCAACCCAACAATTACTATCCATTTTTAAACTCCTAATGCTGATCTAATTTTTCCACGTACTACTTGTGTGTTACCACGATTCGAACCGCCCGTGATTGCGTTGTAAGCTGTTTCAGTAAAGTTTTTGTTCAAACCCAAGGCTCTACCAGCCTGCAAAGTTCCTCGCTTGTTGGTTCCGTAAACAGTACCAGTAGCTTTGTATGCAACTGCGGTTACTGGGTTTACTGATTCACCACGGTACTGACCGCCAGCGATTGAACCAGTAAGTTCACCCTCCGTGTTAAAATAGCTGTTTGGCAATCGTGTGAGTGCCGTGTAAAACTCTTTACTTTCCATTTAATCTCTCCAATACTTGTTAAATTAACTTTCTTCCTCAGCACTTGGCTGAACATTGTCATTTCTTAAGGCCGATGAGCCTTCAACTAAATAATCCTGTAGTTTTTTGATTTCTTCTTCAATTTCTGCTTTCCTCAATGTTAGATTTTGAATCTCTCTTTGAACATTCATAAGATGGGCATTTGCCATTTCTGTAAGTGTAGTCATTTTTTACTCCTGTTGAGTTGTTTTGGTTTGCGTTGTGGTTTACTATATTATAGTCTACGAATCGCATTTTGTCAATCGGTTTTTTAGATTTTTACAAAAGTTTTTCATTATGCAGATTCGATAGAATTAGGTAGTACACTAAAATCCCCGTTTTTTTACAGAAAACGGTTGGGCATAAAAACTGCCTATGTTGGGTGACAAGGTATAGGAACCTCGGACAGCTTACGCTGCCATTGCGAAACTAGGTTCTGCAATTAACATTTAACAGATTTTTAACGTAGCCCTTCTGTCAACTACGGATTGCAATTGTTACTTCTTATTACAGGTCGAATCTATTTCGCCCCCGTCAGAAACACACCATAATATCTCGCTGCGACTTTCTGGATTTTTACCAGCTATTAGACTCTCACGTTTCCTAAGATTAGGCAATACGTGCATGGCTAACTCGGTTCATAGTCCGATACCCCGAAACGCCCACGAAATCAGTCTTTCGGTTTACACACTGTGGTGTGCTTCTGGTGGAGGCGGGGAGGAACTGCCCCTCCCGTCCCTAATAATCTCCCATAACAACGTCTACAATCATAGCACTTGCCGTACTCCATCCCCGAAGGGAGCGACTCTGACCGGACTCGAACCGGCAATCGCTGGATCGACAGTCCAGTGCATTAACCAATTATGCTACAGAGCCAAGAGCCACTACGAGGAATCGAACCCCGAATAGCTGATTGGAAATCAGCAGTTATACCGTTTAACTATAGTGGCTAACTAATCTTTTCTGAAAAACTTTTTGTGTAGCATCCAGAATAAACTTTTAATTATATTTTTTTGATACACTCTGCCTTTACATTCTTTTAAGCCGAAATGTTTTAGCGAACATTCTTCACAGTAAACTTCCTCACATATTCTACATCTGTACTCAAGCAAGCGGTCACACGTTTTTCCACATTCAGCACAATTAATACTCATCATAGTCCTCGTCGTCAATAAAATCTCGGAAAGAATCTTCATTCCACCGAGGATTTTTTGAAAGTAAGTCTTTCAATTTCTTAGCCTTACCTTTCCCTTTTTTCGTAAGCTCGTAGTAAAAACGTCCATCTTCCCCAATAAGTTGTTCTATCAGTCCGTCTTTCATTAAGTTCTCTATAGTCTTGTCTAACATCGCGTTTACGAGGTTTTCCTGTGACTTCAAGTAAGAAAGTAAAATTGGCTCTTTGTCTACTTCGAACTCAAAAACATCAAAAACCACTTCTTTATTTTCTTTGGAGGTTGTTGGATAAATTGCGTCTCTAGCACCTTGCAGTTTGTCAACGTATTCCATAGCAGTTTCAAAGTCAGAGTAGACACCTAGAGGCTCTATGCTCGAAACCTTAAAATTTTTCTCTTGCTCTATTGAGATAACAACATAGACTTTCATTTATTTCTCCAGTTGTAGTTTTTTAATTTTAATATGATTTTCTGATGCCCATTGTTGGTACTCTTCTTCATCCATGTGGAGATAAAAAGCCGTTCCATCTGATGTTATGCTGTGCAAAATATAATCTTTTTGTTTTGGACTTGAAGCTCTCGATGAGTTGATTACACCGACAATCATAACTACAGCCACAGCGAACGAGGTCACCCACAGCACTTCTCGCGATATTGCAGAGAACCACATAATTATATCGTCAACAATTTTTTTATTCATGGTCAACCCAACCCTCGATTCTTGTGTCATACACCCAACATTCAATGTCGCAATACTCAACTCGGTCACGGTACTTTTCCCAGCCATCTTTCTTTGCAAGAAGAATCACTAACGGTGGGCGTTCCGTTTTAAGGCCGTAATAAATCGACTGACCGATTCCTTCAGCCCATTTATTTGCCCAATCAATCTCACAGGCTTTGTCCTCGAAAAGCAAATCGACTCGCGTACCATCATCTAATCGGTATTCTTTTTCTCCACCGATCTCTTCTTGGATTATATCTTGCCAATAAGTTTCTGTGCCGTATCTTTGCGTGGCAACAATTTCATTCGCTTCTTTTTCTGTAGGGTTAGTAAAGACGGTCGAAGCGGTGTGGGTTATAAACAGCACGCCACGGAGGAACAAAGTCAAGACAACAAAGGCAATAGCTATTCTATAAAAACTTTTCATTGTGACTCCATTTCGTCTAAAATTTCAGTTTCTTTTACAAGTATATCTAAAAAAGATTTTTCTTGCCTACTGCCTTCTCCACAAAGTCGCAAAACTTTTTCGTACATTTTTCTAAGTATTTCTACATATTCTTTTTGTTGTTTAATGTCCACTGTCTCTCCTAGAAAGGTAGCATCAATTCAAGAATGTCGTGGGATGTCTTTTTAACATCGCCACCGTTTGATTTCAATAATTCTTTCACCACTTCATCCAACTCTCGTCGTTCCTCAAAAGCCTTTAGTGTAGCTTTGAAAGGTTCTCCAGCAATATCTGTAACGATTCTCAGCATCTCTGCTGCAATGTCTCTGATCTCTAGCTGTGCGTGTTTACTATTTCTTAGTTGCACAAAGTTAGCAAAGCTACGCATATTGAACATTACATCTGCCTGAATCTGACTGTTGTATGTTTTGAAAAACCTTGCTGACTCTTTTGCTCGTTTGCGTCCCAATACTGGTTCTAGGTCTGCGATACATTGGTGGTAAAGATTGTTACCTAAATTGGTATAATTCTCTAAAATGTCAGTCCATTTTTCTCCATTCACACCAAAAGAAAAATCATCTAGCCAAGCAATATATCTTGATGATTTTACATCACCCCAATCTTCCGGCAGGAAGTATTTATCTTCCTTCAATTCCTTGTATCTAGCAGACTCAGCATTAAGACTACTAATACGGTGCTTAAGAAGATGGATATGGGATGCAATATCAGTGTCAACAATAAAATGAATAACACCTTTTTCAAAGGGAGTCTCATGACCTTCGCTCCATAACATATTGATAAGTTTGCTGACCCTAGCCTTTTTTTCGTCCGTAAGTTTTCGTGATGTTGATGTCCAAGCTGAACAGGCAATAGTCTCGTCGTCACCATAAAATCCAATTAGTTCTACTTTGTTTTTCATTTTCTACTTTCAAATTTATTTAAATCTTTTATTGCAACATTGTGACAGTCTGCTTTGACAACAAACCCGTTGGATGTATCAGTTTCGCCTTTGGTCATCTTCCTAGCCTTTTTAAAGTATTCTTCGCGGGGTAGCCATCCAAGCACCCACGCTTTGCCTTGATCGACAATCGGGGTTTGTACCCTTACGAATACGTAGCGGTCACACTTTTGGTTTTGTATGTCTGCAACGGAACATTCATAATAATCTCTCGGAGGGCTTTTGCATCTCTTGGTCTTAACGTCCCAAGTAATCTGTTGACTATTTCCGCATAGATCACCAGTCAATATATCATAATCAAACGTGTTAAGGATTTGTCCACTCAAAATGTTGTTTGCAACTTCTTCTCCCAAAAAGCCTGCGATATTCCCATCTCCGCGAACTATAGAGTTGTTGATAGTACCCATTTCTTTAGCCTTTTCACCAGCTTTCTTGAGCATTTCTTTTGTGACTTTTACTTCAATCATATTACCAAATCCTTGAGATAAATTTAGAGAACTTCTCTTGTATTGTAGCGAAGAAACCTTCTTGTTTTTTATTTTGTCTTTTCGCCCTCTTGAGCTTAATCTCTAAGGCAAATTTCTCTGCTTCATTTTCTATAGACTCTTTTGATTGAAGCAGTTTTTTCTGTAACAACCTTTGTGTTACCATAAACTTACTGTCTGACTGACCTCTGTATTTCATTTGTGATCTTCTAACTCCTTATTATAGTCGGTTTTAATTGAATTACCAATCAAATTTTAAATAATATTTTCTTGGCATCCCAAATACTCATGGGAGTAGCATACCCGTAAAGACAATTTTTTATTAACCATATTGTTGTAATTTTCTCTGGTGCTTTTTATATGGTCTTTTCTTGCGATTCCATTCTTGCTGGTTGGTCGCCATTGTGGTCTACTATTTCTGTAAGAACCTAGCTTTATGTTTGCAGTCTTGGAAAAGAATCTCTTGTTCTCTGACAGTAAAATCTCTCCAACACACTCGCTCATGGCACTTCCTATGCCCATCCCCTGATAGTCCGACAAAACAACCAAACGATGCTCTCGCCACGCTCGCTTCAGCGATCCGCTTGGCATAGCTAAGACAGAATTAAAGGCCACAGGATTGCCCCAGAGGTATGCAACCCAACACCTAGCACCTTTGTTGATAGCACCGTCAAGGTAATGATGCTTCTTGAATATCTCCCAATACTTACTTTTTAAGTCCTTGGGTATCTCGTAAACATCTAATTCTAACTGTGGTTTGTCAAACATAACTTATCCTATCGTTATCTTAGCAACTCGGTTGAGATTCTCTTTTACGTTGTCGTTCTCGAACTTTTGACCTGTATCGCAGTCGAATACCCAGTCAGGTTGTAGCCAAGGAATTATATCTTTATGGCAAGATGCAAGCACAATATTCTTTAGGTCTTTCTTACGGATATATTTACTGGCACTTACGCAGAGGCTCTTTGCTGTTTCGCGATTTACTTCGCTCGTAAATTCGTCCATAACCAAATCATCCTCTAGCATCCTAGCAAATTCCGCACGATACTTTTCGCCATTACTCAATACATGGAACGGCTTGCATAGCGTAGGTACTGACGCAAGACCGCAAGCATGTAGCTTTTCAATGGCCTCATCTGGACTATCAAAATGAGATACAATCGCTTTGTTGTGTTCCCAGTTAAATATACCATCTTCGCTGGCAGACGCAGCTTTCATTTCTGGACTATCCCACCACAAACCCTTTTTCAAAAGGGTACTTTTACCGCTGCCACTTGATCCCACAACCAATCCTATGTTGTAAGAATTGTATGGTGGAAACTTAAAATCAGGAATCTCTGTTTCGATAAGTCCATCAAAATCCAGATCAAAAGCCTGTGCGACTCTTGCTGTGAATTCATCTTGTTCTACTCTAACTTTTAATTTCATGCTTGTCTCCGTTTGGTTTACCCTATTATACAATACGTATCGGCGTTTGTCAATTGGTATCTTTAATATTTTTACGAATAGTTTTCATTACGTCTGTAAAATCTCCTGTGAACGACCCTCTTCCTAAATTAAAAACTCTAAGAGTTAGTGCTAGGTTGTCGTAAATGTAGCCAATACTGTTGTCAAGCCTGTCTACTGATATTGCCAATGGGTGTCGCTTTATGTAGTTAAAGTTTTCATCTAAACTAATTCCAGACCAATAACACTTTCCGTTTTGATCGTGAAACTTCCCAATGAGGTCTTTAGTAGTCACCTCTATAGGTTGAACCCTTAACCCCTGACCTAGACTTTTTCTTGCCGCATTTCTGGTCTGCCCAAATTTTATATTCGACATTAACTTTTTAGCTGTTCGTTCATTCATTTTTCAACTCCTTTATCTGCGTACCGCTTTGACAGTTCGGATTTACACACTCATCAATATCTTTTAGAATTTCTGCGAGTTCAAGAATCGTAGGGTCGCGGCCTCTCCAAGCACTGGTACTACCTTCACAGGTATCAATAATATTCAAAAGGTTTTTGCACATATCTACTAAATCATTATGCTCCTCTGATAGTCGATTATTCTCATCCTCAAGCCAATCAATTGCCTCCTTCGTGTCGTGAGAATCACGCCACCACATAAGCGATAAAGTCGCCAATGCGGAAAACAGGAAAGCTGTTAGCCAATGTTGATCTATTTCACTCATTTTTCAACTCCTACTTAATAGAGGCTGTTATCTTAGCATTGCCTATTTTTGTTGTTGTTCCAGCAGAAAATCCGAAACTCTGCTTGACAGAAATTGATTCGTAATCCAAATCAAAATTAACATCTTCGTATTTCTCAGCCAGTCCTACTAAGATTGTGTTAATATTCTCTTCTGCTTTTTTAATGTCTTTTTTAATTTGCTTCATTTTCAATTCCTTATGTTCTTTCTTTCCAATTTAACCGCAGATGGGTGTCGTGAGCAACCCGTAACTGAAACGCTAAATCTTTCTCACCAAACTCCATCAGCATCTTGATGACCTCAAAGATTTTTTCTGACTGTTCTAATTCTTTACTCATTTGTCAATTCCTTTCAGGGTACAAAACCCCTCCACTTATAAATATCTGGCGGTAATTAGTAAGACCTATCTTCTCGGTATCGTGGGTCGGCAATTCTTGCAGTTCCTTCCTCACTTTTCTTGATAACAAATTCGCCGGAGGTCGCGATCCACTGCTTGCCAGCGACGCGACCGTTTCTCAACATCTCAAGAACTTTTTTATCTTCTTCCATTACTTTATTAGCAATGTTCATTTGAGTGTCATAAAGACCCATTTCCTCTGACTGTCGCACAAGTTCGATACTCTGCTTGTACCACGCTTCCTGTAGGGATTGGACTGTCATTGAAAGCCCACGAATCGCTTTGTCCTTGGATTTAAGTTCTATGTCCCAATCATATCTGTCAGTGGTAGGAAAATCTGTGGGCATCTGTGCGTGTTTGCGTGGATTGGTCGCATCTGGACATGACTCGCTGTAATGAAACAAAGGCTTGACGCTTCCCCATGTAGCCGCACATGCCGCCATGTTGGAAACGTGTGTAGCAGCAGTTGACGGATTACACTTGTCGTGCAAGTTGTCGTAAGTAATTGGAATATTAAAATGTTCTAGCAAGTTAGCAACAGTCCAGCAACCTTTGTCCTCGTTCTCTACAACAAGGCGAGACTGCACACTTTGATCGCACTTGTTTAGATTGGACATAAACCGACAGGCAATATCTACAAGCTCACCCTTGGTGCAATTAACATGGATATTGATGGGATTGTAGTAACTACGCTCGCAACCTAGCATATCCATAACCCAACCGTGATGATTAAGTTCTGTAATGGTCTTTTCTACTGCTGACTGGTTCTCTGACGCAAGTACGTTGAACTGGTCAGGATGAGTAGACAGACGCACCTGCCAGTCCTCGTTGTATTCTGCAATAGCTTTCATTTCTTCTATGATCTCACGATATTGCGGAACATCTGAAATGCCATATACAAACTCTGGATGAGTCAAGCAGGGAAATAAAGATGAAGAAACACGATAACCCCAGCCATTCTGGTAACAGTGTTGGATAGACATGAACGTGACGCGAACATTGTTGAGCCAACGCTCGCCTAGCTCGGTCAACGCAGAAGCCTCACCTTCTGATTCTATTAACTGATTGAATCGCTTCCACGTCATGGTTTGAAAGCTGTAGCCTTGCTCTTTGAGTTCGTTACTGATGCAGCATAAGTTATACATTTGAAATCCTCGGTTAATTGTGATTGACTACCCTATTATAGTCTATACATCGTCATTTGTCAAGTGGTACTTTAGAAAATTTTAGATAATTGCGTACCGACACCACATTATACCTGTGAAGAAGAAGTAAAGACTTCACCAAGTAATTAAGTAGCTTTGATAGGCAGTATCTTACAGGCTAGTATATTCTCAATGCTAAATTTCTGTGCTTCTTCACAGGACTAGGTTGACAGTGGTAGATCATAGCCTAGATTTATAATTTTATTTCGATACCTTGGAGTGGTCGTTCACTCCGCTGCAACCTATCTTCTTGTTAAGGGTAAGAAAGATAACTTCACCCGCTAACTTTTTTATACAAATTTTTACAAGAACGTGGCACTGTGCTACCATTACCACAAGCACTCGCGGCAGGATTCGAACCTGCGACCTACGGATTAGAAGTCCGTTGCTCTATCCAACTGAGCTACGCGAGCGTAAGTAGACTGGGAGGGACTCGAACCCCCGACCAAGGAATTATGAGTTCCCTGCTCTAACCAACTGAGCTACCAGTCCACGGCGTAAACTATTATAGTCTACAGTCATCGGTTTTGCAACCGAATTATTCGTAATCTCTAACACAAACTCCAACGGGGAACCTTGGCACAGGGTTTTCACTGGTCGTCCACTCAAAGAATTTTACTGTTAACATTTTACCAGTAAGTTTTCCTGCTTGAAAGTCAATCCAGTATTGCTCACGTTGAGACTCATCACCCATTGGCTTGACACCAAACTCTGTACCATCCTCTGTCACACAAGTGAAGGTACACTGACCCTCCATCTTGCCCTTATTCTCATACGCTCCCACGATCTCGAACTCTGCGTCAAGAAAAGACTTGTACTTCTGTAAGTCAGGAGATCGACGATTGGGTTGGTATCCACCCTTGGCGTTACGGATCATGCTGCCCTCATAACCATCTTCTAGCCACAAAGAGTTCTGCTCGACTACTTCATCTAAGTTATCGACAGGAAAAGTTGGTACGATATGAATACAGTCTCCCTCTTGCCACCACTGATCCATGTGATAGAGTTCGTGAATACGATCCTCAAAGTCTCTATCCTCTGCTACATAATCATAACAGTGAAACTGTACTAGATGAGTGTTCTCACTTGGCTTGTCACGTTTGATCGCTGACACAAGACCTTGAAAGTCCTCTTTAAACTGATGGTTGTATAACTCTCCATCAAGAATAAATGATCTAGCAGATGGTGAAAACCCGCTTGTGTCCTTGCCCATCACAGACACCAACTCGCTGATCGCATCGGCAATGTGACCAAGAGATGTAAACTCTTTGCCGGTACGACTTACTAGCTTGACGTTCTCGCCATCTACATGAATGAAGCAACGAATACCGTCTAGCTTGGGCTGGATGTACGCAGGGTAAGCTATCTTGTGGCTATGTTTGTCGTGCGACTGTGCGAGCATGGGCATCATAGGCTTGTCTGTAGGGATTGTTTCAGAGTAACCACTACGGTCACGCTTCTGCTTCCACTTAGCCTCTGCCTCTTTCTCTGCCTGCTGCTCGTCGGTCGTAGCGTTTGCTCGTCCTGCGTTCTTGCCTTCTACATAGGTGCGACTGTGCTGTAGCTTGCCACCATACAGGCCGTGTTCCTGCTCGTAGAACCATCCACGCTCGTCGCTGCCATGATACACGTTTAACACGCGAATCTTACCCTTGCTGTCCATTTTGTAAAGTGGTGCTAGTGCAAATGCTGTACTCATAATAATTCTCCTGTGCTTAGTTGGCGATACAATACCATTATACCATACATATCGGAAATGTCAATAGGTATCTTTAGAAAATTCCAAAAAAAAAGCCAGAATCTTTCGATCCTGACTTTCATCGGGTATTGGTTGTTAATTTTTACTCACAACAACTTAACATGCGAGAGCGAGTCCGCTGCATCATACCCTTAACTGCGCATCGAGTATCTTTGACAGCACTCTTTACAGTCTCTTTCGATTTTTTTACAGCGTCCTGAACTGCACACCGAGAACACTTCAAAACACAACACGACTCTTTAAACATTGCCTTCGTCGCAGTTCTGACTGGTTGATCGCAAACCATTTTACAGTAAGCACGCTTAACAGTACAACGAACAGGCGTTTTACAAGCCGCATCAGACACGCTTGGTGCAACCATCGCAAAAACAAGAATGGCAACAGCAAAAATTCCCTTCATCTAAATTCCTTTTTAAAAGATACCAACAGCCCTGACCATCAAGACTGTGCCGATTGTGCTAGATAAGATAATACTCAATTAGACAACCAGCATAAAAATTTAATCATAAAGTCAATGTGTAGCATAAAAATCAGCCACAAAATTAACCCGAAAAACTTAAAAAGCAAAAGTTTTTTCATTTTAAATAAAACTCAAAAAATTGACGTATAGCCAAAAATAAATCGTGGGTTTCGAACATTCCTACAGGAGTGTAAAAACTCAGATAAACAAACAGTAATAGCTGGAAAGCAAAAACAAAAGGTATAACTATTCTTAGCTTAGTAAAACTAAGTACACACATAGCTAGAACAGCAAGTATAGTTGTAACCCCCTTTATAATAACTAACCCTTCAACTCCGACCGCACCTATAATCATTGACGCTACAGGATTTTGCTCATTGATTTCTAAAGACTCGAAATAAACCACGTTCATTACATTGTCGTAGACAGAAATTAGTCCAGATAAGAACGACATCAACAAACATGCTGCTCTACTTTTTAAAATTGACAGTGAAAACATAAGTATATGACCTAAAGACAAGACGTGTCATAGACTTCCTTACGTTATCCATGATCCTTACCTATGATTATACACTATTCCCAATCCCAATCCGCTAAACTGGCACTATCAATACTCAAGGGTTCATCATCATCCTCAATGTAGCTATAGGGATAATAATCTGAACTCTCTCGCTCGATCAACTCTTTACTATGAGAGAAGGGCATCCTACAACCAGTTGCCCCTACAATTCCGAGGTCGTGATACCAATTCCCATCCCAACCTTTTGTAAACTCATTCTTGTCCATATTATCTCCTAAACCAAAGAAAAAGGGGCAGAGCGAATCATACCCCTCATCACCAACCACAGTGAATTAAAGATCGTAATCGTCATCGAACTCGTCGATAGCTAGATCGTACTCGTCAAAGTCCTCGTCCTCTGATTCGAATACGATATCTTCGATTTCCTCACGGGCAATCTGCAACACCTCGTAATCTGATACGCGAATCTTCTGGAAGTCACAGTCGCTTGGAACGCTAACAATGTCTTTAGGGTTAAAAGTTACCAGAACAACAATCCCACCGGAACCTGCCCAGTTGCAAGCATAGTCGTAAGTGCCGACATGCAGACCGGCAGAGCAACCTTGAGTATGGTCATCACAGACTTGCCTACGCTTCATGCTTGGCTTGTCACCGATGTTGTTACGGAAACTATTTCCCGTGTATATGTCAACAAGATCACCCTTGGTGATAGTGTTACCCATCTTGTCTACAGTATTTATTTCGCCACCATAGGCTTTTACACCTTTGTAGCCTACAAGCAGACCTTCCTCGGTGATGGCGATACCCTTGTGCTGACACCAGTTGAAACCTTGGTTGATTGCCCTAGAACTTACGTTTTCGTAGATGTTACGCAAGTAGTTGAGCGTAGGTGCAGCAGACAATCCACCCTTGAGGCATCTGACAATACGATCTACTGGCTCAGGTGCGACTTGTTCGCCCTCGTAGTAAAGTTCGCCCTCACGATACTCGAACTCGTTGTCGCTCCAATCTTCGATAACACTACCAGTATCTATGAGTTTCTGGAACTCAGTAGCATCACCCGCCTCGACGCACTCGACCAACCCAATGAAAGATGGGTGCGTAGCGTCAAATTTGACTGGCTTGTTGTCTACAATGACAGTGTAAGAAGAATCGTTGTTTTGAATGTGTGGTAAAGACATAGTTATTCCTGTGGCTAAAGTGAAAATGTTTTGACTACTCTATTATAGTCTATTATCGGCAAATGTCAAGGGGTAATTTAATTTTTTTTAGAAAATTTGCTCCGTCCCCCATTCGGCTCGGATCATGCTATCGTGGTCATCGACCCACGCACTACCGACCCCTCGATCGTATGGATAAACTACAGAAATTTCTGGTGCTACTCGCCCTGATTCTTCGGTATCGTGCCAGTAAACTTGAATAGTTCCGTCTGAGTCTACATCAATAAGTATTGTTGGGTTTTTCATTTTATTCTCCTACCAAGGTGACTTTCCAACTCGCACATTGCTATCTGCAATGCCCTCAAGTTTCTTTATTTTGTTTTTATCATCTTTCTTTGTTTGACCTAAAGTTTTGTCAGTAATTTTTGCTTGATCGTAGTGAACCCAAAACGAATACTCAATATTAAACTCTCGGCAAAACTTATTGGGTACAGTCTTGCCTATCCACACGTCAATTCTATATCTTTCAATCCCATTTTTTTCATACGCAAAACCATCATTGATCTTTGCAATATCTTTCACGTTTGAGATTTGGATTTTTTCTTCCAAAAACTCCATCAAAATATCACGAGGGATTGATGGAACAGGGGGTTTCGGAGGTGTTGGTGTGAATTCCTTTGTTTTTTTTGCTCTTTTAGTTTTCATAGGTGGCATAGTTAATCTCCTGTGGTTGAAAATATGGGGCAGAGCGAATCATACCCCCATTATAACATAAGTATCGTCAATGTCAAGCGGTAACTTTAACATTTTTGATAATTTCTTTCTTGCGAGCAGTCCATGATAACTTAGTCTCGTCCTCGATAACAGTTCCTCCTAAGTATTTAGCTAACTCGCCCTTATTATTGTTAAAGTTGTAACACGAAATACACTCTAGAAGTCCATACATACTTGTCGCCTTGTCCCAGTGTGTATCCGAGTCGCTCGCTGTCAGCAACACTTTATCACCCATGTTGGTTCCACCTAACCATACTTGAACATGGAAGTGTAAAGCTGAACCTAGTTTGACCCAAAACTCTCTAGCAAACTGTTCAATCCCTTCATGTTTTACGCATGATAACAATTGTTTGATGTCCTGATCGTGATATTCGCATGGCAATCGTTTTGATTCTGGTAGATCAGGCAGTACAACATTCTTGATCCACTCAGTAAGCGGCACAAATTTATGCTTCTTAAACTTTCTAGAATTAAGAAACGAACTTTTAAGAGCGTAAACCTTTGGAACATCGTATCCTTGTGATTCTGCTTGACGCAAAATTTTACCAAGCACCTGTGCATCGTTCCTCCCGTCCCCATAGACCTGACGCACTATTTCGTAACGATTGATCTCAACATAATAAATAGGTTCGGTACTGCCTTCCTCGACTGACAATTCACATTCCTTAAAGTAGTTCTTTTCATTCCAACCAGTTTGCGTCTTATCAACCTCGAACGTCTTGTAGGTACTGTAAACATTGCCTGACGATGATATTCCACGGCTTGAACTGCGAACAACCTTTGGCAAATCTTCAAGGTCAAACAATTCTGAGTCGGGAATCTGTGCTTGTTGCTGTTGCTCTTTATCATTAAAAATAACAATGGATTCACCAGTACGTTTATCCTTTAGGTAATTCTTGATCCTTGTTGTCATACGAGGTTTTGCCAATGCGTATTTTACTTTGACCCGTCCCCCTTCCAACTCAACCGTTGTTCTTTCAGACTTGTCGCTACCTCGATAACGAGAACTCCACACGGTATGAGGTTCCTCGGTTTTTAACTCGTATTTGCGTAGGACAGCATCCATTTCCTTGTCCTGCTTGACAATTCTACCAAGTTCCCCACAACCTAAATTCCAAGCCTTTTTCGCACGATCAAGCGGAGTCTCACCTTCTTCGATCAATTTAATGACGTTCTTGTTCAACTGTGCAATAACTTTTGCCATCTTCTTTTTGATCTTGAGCATGTTTTCTGGCTTGTTCTCTAACTTTTCGCGAGAAACATCGAATGACAACGCATCCTCTTTGACACAAAACTTTAACAGACCAAAACAACGTAGGAACCGTTCACACTGGTATGCGGTTACAGGTAAATCTTCACCTACACTGCTCCAGTCGAAACTTGGAATCTCGTAACAGATGTTACCTTGGAACGCTGACATAAAATCATCGGAATCGCCACTGCTAGAGATCATACAGTCGTCGTTCTCGATAATGATTTTCTTGTTAGCCGCCTCTATGTCCTCTAGAACATTTTGTGCAGAAAGGTCTACAGTCGTACCTCGCCAATGCTTGTAAACATGGGCAGCTTCCTTGCGAAACTCTTTAACCTTGTCCTTCACGGTCATACTGATGAGCAGTCCAGTCCGGTCATCATGGTCGTCCTTGTTACGCTCTCTACGAGTTAGCTCGGATACTTGAGGTCGTCTACTCTCGTCACGGTAACATAGGTAGTCGATCACAGTATCGCCGTGATAACTTGTTACACTAAAACTATCACACAATGAGTATGGAGACAAAGTACCTACACCAAAACAACCTGTTTCTGTGTCAGAGTCACGCTTATCGCTGATTCCGATGCCGCAAAACGTACCTCGAATACCAGCGTCAGACAGTCCAGCACCAGAGTCTCGGAAGGATACCGTATTGTCTAGCACAGTAGGAATACGCACCTCGATTGGAATATGCTCGGTTCCTGCCCGCACTTGAGCATCGTGACCGTTTACGCTAATCTCACGCAAAATCGCTCGCTCTTTATTGGTGTAGATATAATCAGACATCATATCTACAAGAAAAGAAATATCACCAGTAGCAAATTCACTGGTTTCGAATGATCCGTTTACTACTACGTTCTGTGACTCTTGCTGCATTTTCATAAAGCTAATTTCCTTAAAGTGGTTGGTTGATTGTACGACTCTATTATACCATAGGTATCGGCATTGTCAAGGGGTTTCTTGAGAATTTCTATCAAAATCTTGATCGTGAGATTCGATCACGTCTCTCATCCGATGGATCATATCGCTATCATAATAATCCTTTATAGACGCGATTACTACGTTAATATCATCAACAATGTTATTTGTTAAGATAGGGGAGTTCATTGCCTCTGTTAATAATTTAATAACATTATCAATTTCTACGTATTTTAGAAAGGTATCTAGCGGGTCGTCATTCATCTTCATCCTCCGATTCAAGATACTCTACGTTAATCGCCCAACTAAAACCATCGGTGAAAATTCCTTTCTCCAGCAATGCCTCGTAGATAATTTCCCCTACATCGTCACTATCTTTTTGTGACATATTGCTGCCACCTAGTTCAATTTTTTTGGTCAAAGGGTCGCTCATAGTTTCCTCGTTTTCGGTTAGTGGTGTTTAATGCCATTGTAAAATACATATCGTCAATGTCAATTGGTTTCTTTAGTTTTCTTTGAAGTTTTTGCCAAATTTCTTTTCATCAATGATAACACCCACTTTCTCGACTTGGTGGGATTGGCTTGGCACTCTTGCACGATAGCGTCAAACGCTCTTGCTTTTCTGTGCATTTCTTCCATTGTGATTAACTTCTTTAACAATTCTGATTCTTTCATTTCATTCCTCTCTTTCTCAATAAATCTCGCACGTTCCAATACTCTGTGTTGGTAATTCCTTTCCCACGCCACGCCACAGCTAATCAAAATTCCAGCGATTAACGCAGAAAACAGAACCATGAAGATCGTGTCCGATAAATCTTTGGCAGTATTACTCGTCATGTATCATCTCCATGAGGTTATCCCATTTTCGTCCCGATTCGATCTGGCTTTCAAGATTCTTCCAGCATTGATAAAGCCTGTGTTTGCGTTCTTTGGGAGAACAGAGAGTAATCTCATATCCACAAACCTTCCGATAGACTTTTTCCATAAATTCTTTGTTAGTCATTTTTCTGTCCTTTGTTTAATCAACCTTTTCAACGTGTTATCCAAAACTAATTCATCAATCTCTAAATCTTCCGCATCTGCCTCCTCCCAATTTGCATGGAAATACACTAAAGCATAGCGAATAACCTTTTCTTCTAACTTTTTATTCTCGTTGATCTTTGTTTCTGCCCAACCTTCATCTGCACAATGGTTAACTCTACTCATTCCAATCCTCATTTCTGTAATCTGTGTTTGATTTGTTAGGCGAAGATGGGGTAAGAAAAGCCCACATCAATACCCAACATGCCATACAATAAAATAGTATCATAAAATAGTATTTAAACATCATCGTTTACAACTTCCTGAATCACAAAACATTGGTTAAAATCTTCTCGTTCGAGAATCTCGTAGGTCTTGTCGTTGTGGTCAAATGTTTCTCCTACTTTCAAGGTGTCACGAAGTGATCCAAGATTGGCAAGGTCACTGATAAGATCATAGTAGTAAATCTTATTGTCAAACAAGTCCATTTGCAGATTATTACTCATCGTCATTCTCCTGTGGAAATCTGTAGTTGGTCACAAAGACATTCCAACATATCGTCCATGTTAAAACATTCCTGCTCGTCAAACTGCCCGACAGTTTCTTCGGCAGTTGCCCATGACAATTCTGATAAAGCCATAAACAAAAGATACTTGAGTTCGTCCTTGCTGATGTTCCTGTTACACATCAACTTGTAAGCCATGTTCATACCTTCGCCTGTTTCAAAATTCCGCATCGCAATCTCCTATGGTTAGTCTGTCGTATGACTCTATTATACTATATTTATCGTCATTGTCAAGGGGTTTCTTTAGAATTTATTCAACTATTTTTTTCTCCATGAGAACAAGTTATTTAACCACTTCTTTCTTTTAGCACAATTGCACTCTTTTAAATTAAACCATTGTTTGAACCTTTCTTCCGTGATTCCAAACGCCTCCAAGGTCGATTGAACAACATCTCCCAATCCAACATACTCGCCCTCTTTAGTATTAAAATTTACGCCCTGCCTTTCTAATTCTTCGATTACCGGAGTCATATCTTCTCTGATTTCATCATTGTTCATTTCTGACATATTTTTCTCTCCTATTTGTTATTATTTGTTTTTAAAATGAGTTTTACAACCATCTTAAATAAAAAAAATGAAATTATCAACGAACTTACAATCAAAAGATCATTCAATATATTATACACTTTAGAGAGATTTAAATATGACTCATGTTAGTTAAACCCCGTAAAAAACTTAACAATATTACAATGTTATAATAATACAATAAAGAGTATACTTACAATAGGGTTATTTTGTTGTTGTTTTATATTATGTTTTCAACCTCGTTCCCCCACAATAAGCGTATAAAAACATAAAAACACGTAAAAAAGCGTGTAAAAATGATACAAAAGAAGCATAAAAGTGTGTATTTCGGCGATGTGTATAGGGGGGAATATAGACACATATACATGTATTATCTAATCTATAATCGTGTATTTCGCTGACTGTACGCATGTTGACGACCTTAATGGTTTAGGTGATCTGTGACCTAGTTCTGCTGAGACAGCTTTTTGGCGCGGGCAAGTTCTTTTGACGCTGCGGGCAAATCCATCTTTCCATCCTCGTCGAGCCAACCATGATTATCAAGAGTATGTAGCATCATGTTCAGTTCGCCCGGCTCCATACAAAACTTTGACGGAAAGCTAGATAATAATATAACTATAATTGCACAAGGGTCACAACAATACCATGTATTATTCTCATTAGTGTTCTCGTTAGTATTCATAAATAAATAATCTCCTTTTTTCGCTGACTATACGTTATCGTGCGACCTTTGTAGTTAACAAAAGACAGCCGCACTACTTATTATACATTATATATCGACATTTGTCAAGGGGGAACTTTAGAATATTTGTGTCTTTATTTTCCCGTTATCGAAATATGTTTATGTAAATATTATTAAATTTTGGCTGACTGTGGCTATCGTGGCGATGTGTTTAGATAAGATGCGACATTTTCGCTGACTGTGGCTATCGTGGCGTATATTATTAGTTAAGCTAATACATATGTGTGTGCATATTTATATATGGGTATATTACGTTGGTATGCGGTTTGCGGCCAGCGGCGACGTAACCCCTTGGTATTAAAGGACTTACGTCAAATCTATTTAATTTTAAAAAAAAGCAAAAAAAAACGGCCACATAGTGACCGTCGAGGTATCTTACCAATCTTCCGCAACCCAATGCAAAATGGCAAGTGAACATAATAGAATTATAAATTGGCTCACATCTGTACACCTATTTAGAGGAAGACAAAAAGCCACCGCCTCACGGTGAGGCGATGGCATCTCGAAAGGATACCTCTAAGCAGCAAGCAGCAGGTTTTCAGCCTGATGCACGTAACGCTCATTCGCACTTCGAAGGATGCGAGCGAAATCAGACTTGAAGCCCTTTTTCGCTTGTGCGTCATGCTGGTAATAACCCTGCACAGCGTTGAACATTTCCCAAGCGGAAACAATCTTCGGTGCGTCTTTTTCCAATGCTACGCGGCCAGTCTTGGCACGTTCGCCAACAACCCTCTTGGTGATCGCTTCGATTCGATCATTGTAGCTGGTCACTTTTCGAACCTTGTCACCATCATCAGCGGCTTGAAATTCCGCTTCCGTTGGTGCTTTATCGGCAAACAGACTACCAAGGAAATTGTCAAGGTTAACGTTCTTGGATTCCATCGCAGTAGCAACAGAAACAAGATTCTCCCAACCTTCTGACAATTCGCCAAAAGTATCAACAAGGAAATTCATTCGATCACGCAAACCAGAAGTGTGACGAATCGAAACGCAAGTGCCTGCGACTTTTCGCATCATTGCGAGATTGCTGCACGCATCACGGAAATATCCCATAGTACCGTGGAAACCTTTGCCGTCAAATCCACCGCGAATAATTACACGCGGGAAAATGTTATCATTCTTGCCATGAATAGCACGACGATGCTCATCGGTAGGCTGAATAGAAACGTAATGACCGCGATTCCAATGGGTTTTGCAGGTAACGTCACCATCAAACATGGTGGAAGCTGCCTCGACCAATGCACAAACGTCATCGGTGGAGTGAGGAACGTATCGACCGCTAATCGACTTAACGCCCTCGATGTAGCCAGTGTCGGAACGAAACAGACCATATTGGTCAGTTTTCATATTGTCCGGCCCGAATAGCGGGAACTTGTCAACATCAAAGTCGAAAGCTGAACGGACAGAAGCGGAAACGGTGGAAATGTTTTGAACATTGCTCATAAGATTGATCCTTTCAAGATCGGGAAACTAACAGGTTATACCACAATTATACCATACACACGGCAAAAGTCAAGGGGGTAAACCTTAAAAACTTAAAAAAAGGAACCAATGTGGGAATCGAACCCACTGACTTACTCAGCCCTTACGACCTTTGGAAAGGTCAGCGAACCATCGTTGGAACTCTTTCATTATACTATATTATCGACCAATGTCAAGGGGTAAATCCAGTGAAAAGATAATTTTTCCCAAAAAAAACATAATTGACGTAAGTCGTTGGTGCGTAAGGACTTACGGCCCGGCGGGCGGCGGCCAGCGCCCTAACCCCTTGCGGGGCAAGGACTTAGGAGAATTTTACCACGTCAAGAAACGTTAACTCCGTCTCGTGAGTGATTGGATTGCGATTGGTGAACGTCAATTCAGTGTCCTGCCGGTCAATCCATGCTTCCATGTAGAGCGTTGATCCATCCCATAGGTGCAAGTCAAACTCACACCATCCATGCCCCATGGCGATAAACTCTACCGAGTAGCTATGTTGCAGTCTAAAGGTTTCCTTGTCGTCAACATGCTTGGAAAGCCAATTTAGAACGTGGTTGATAAGTTCGCTGTCTTGTAATTTTGTCATTAGTAACCCATCCAATCGAAAACTTCTTTGGTAGAAACACGTTGCGAGATTCTACACTGTCTGCAAATTATCTCGATGTTATCTTTTGTTGATTCGTAAATCAATGCACGCACGTTAAGTTGTCCAGTCGTCCAATCGTCTAACAAAACAGTTCTGTGGCTGAAATACTTGTGGTGTTCCAGAATTGCCATTGCCTCATTAATTGTGATGGTTGGATTCTCTGCGATAAATTCTTCGCTATTGGAAACGCCTTCATAACCACTATCAAAAATTTTCATACATTTGCTCCGTAAACTACATCAGCACCATAAAAAACCGTGTCATCACAATACAGATCAACAAATCGTGCGGTGTCCGCGATCATACCTTGACCAGTATTCATAAACCCATCACACTCGTAAGGATTATAATAAAGAGTTTCCCAGTTAGTCAGTCCACTCATCAATTGACCGTCAGTGACTTCGCCATCTACTTCGAGATCAGCTTCGTTGGTTCCTACAACGTAACCCTCAATGAACGCATGAACGTTTTTCTGTTGATCATTTCTAACTCTTGATTGTCCAGCCTTGGATATAATAAACTTACATTCTTGCAGGGTTACATGTTCTGCATGACAACAAACTAAACCGTCCTGCTTGATGCTAAAACATTTTTTGTGTAGGTTGCGATATACGCGAACCTTGCGTGATGGATCAATGTGATCCCAAATCTCTAAACTGCGTCCTACTCTTGGCTTTTTCATAACTTCCTTTCGTGTTGTGTTATACCACCATTGTATACTAATTATCGTCGATTGCAAGGGGTCATCCCTACATCTTTTGGGGATTTTACATAAATAGTTACATGCCCGAAGACGGGGTTAACTTCCGTCATTGTGATAACCTTACCTTGTGCTTGGTCAAGAGAGATGTTATCCCACTGTTTGGCATCTTCTATCCAAAGCCTGTAAGACATTTCGTCTGCCCAATTTTCTCCGTCACTTGCTGTCCATGCTGGCATTACTTTTCCCCTTCTAAAGTTAATAAGATTTTATCTAATTGTGCTTGTTTGATGTCGAGGAACGCGGGACTGCAACCGCAATGTCCACCACACCAGTTTTGATTACACTCTGGACAATGCACCTGCCAGATGTTACACGACTCGCAAAACGATGCGTAAACACCTGTAACGTTAGTAAAAGCGTCAACCATAATCTTTTGTTTTTCTTTAATGTTCATACTCCTATTATACATTATATATCGGCATTGTCAAGGGGGTATGTCCAGTTTATTTCGTGTTTTTATCTGATTTCTTTAGAAAAGACGTAAGTCGTTGCTATCAAAGGGTTTGGCACGCCGCTTGCTGCCCCGCCCCACCTAAACCCTTATCACGTAAGGACTTAGGGCGACGAAACAACAAATGCAAACCGATTGCATCAGCGTTGCTTACATGCAACCGGCTTGCAAGTGCTTAACATAGCTATTTAGCCATGAACGGTTTGACAAGCGAACCAACTAACGGAATTTTTACTTTCCAGTGTTGCCGTTGACGATAGAAGGCTTTGACACCTTCCAAGGTTGACACCATATCAAGATGTCGCGAACGCTCGAACGCTGGATCGTCTGCACGATACGCGGCATTGTCTACCGGATGCTTGACGGTATCACGGCGAGACTCTAAAACTCCCCAGCGAAATTTAAAACCTTCGACGGGTTGGCGGTAACTAAATAAAACTAAACTTTTCATGCTTAAAATTCCTTCGTGTACTTGTCGGAAATAGACTGGATTACAATTAACAAAACTGATAAAACTAAAAACTGCGTCACATATGCCGCCCTTCTAACTATAGGAAAACTTCACCTTCTCTTTCTTGAGTGCTTTGATAGCGTCCGATGCCTTTGAGCCTTTAGGCTGAACGCCGTGAATTAGTAGAGCGAAAGATTCGTCGCGAATCTCTGGAATCGCTGCGTGTTCGTCAGTGTGGTCAATCTCATAACCTAGTGCGTCAGCTTCGGCAACAGAGAAAACAACCTTTGATTCTCGCAAATTGTGTTGGTCAATCAAATGATCTTGACGACCACCACGAGAAGCGGTTAGAACAAAATTGTTAGGCAAGCTGTCACGATCTTCCAACCACCACGAGAGTGATTTGGTATAAGCGTAAAACAATCGGTCAGGATGCCATTCTGCGACCAAGTGCCAAGCACGAAAATAATCTTGATTGAAGAAATCGCCAGCAACGTGAATCCGGCAGATACCAAGGTTTGCGGGCATAGCGTCAGCAATAGCGTGTGCCTTATCATAGCAGCCTTTGAGCGAACGCATAGCGTCAAAATTGGCTTTGCGTTTGTCGTAGCAACTTGGGAACGTCGCTTCTTGTGATGCAGAGAAACATCGGAACTGGCAATCTTTACCATCTTGGATTTTGCGACCGTGTTCTAATTGAACAACTTTTGATAGGCAATCTTTAGCCTGTGGACACGACCAACCAGACAACAGATCGAATGAATAGACTTTGCGTCGATCTTGCAACCATGATTGCAATTCGGGAACGTGATTTAGTGCTTTGAGTTTAGCGTTTGCTGGGCTGAATTTTACCATTGTAAACCTTTCGAAGTGTGCTTGTTACTCTATCATTATACAGTATTTATCGGCAATGTCAACCCCTATGCTTGAAAGAAAACCCACTTTTTTTAAAATATATTTTTTTTGTCTTTTTTTTATTTTATGGCTTGATAGTGACCTAACGTGTCACGGCCGCTGGCAGCCACCGCCGCCCTAAGTCCTTTGATACCAAGGGTTTACGTCAAAGCTGTGCGGGCAGGATTCGAACCTCCGAACCATGGATTAA
>Ga0206123_10000510_pt1 | contig 38097 bp, 33 predicted proteins | sample Helgoland_Spring_2_FD_160086 | JGI IMG/M metagenome (GOLD analysis project Ga0206123, IMG submission 160086) | Pelagic subsurface seawater microbial communities from Kabeltonne, Helgoland, North Sea - Helgoland_Spring_Bloom_20160316_1 | ecosystem: Environmental > Aquatic > Marine > Epipelagic ...
TTCATTTGCTAATTTTGATCAAACAATCGCAACTAATTACATCAAAAATAGTAGTGGCGCTACAGAGAAAATTCTAGAAAGTCTATAAAAACAAAAAAGCAGAAACTTTCGTTTCTGCTTTTTGTACCCGGGACGGGACTTGAACCCGTACGGACTAATGTCCATTGGATTTTAAGTCCAACGTGTCTACCAATTCCACCACCCGGGCAGGGTGTGTGTTTGTGTCTTATAAAGAACTTCCGAGCGAGTGATGAGATTCGAACTCACGACCCCCACCTTGGCAAGGTGATGCTCTACCCCTGAGCTACACTCGCAATAAGGACGGCAAATTTAACTAAATATTCAATACTACAAAATCAAAAACTAGTTTCCTAATAGTTTTTTTATCTCATTCAACTTCATTAATGCCTCTACAGGAGTTAAAGTATTGATATCTATGCTATTTATATCTTCCCTAATCTCTTCAAGTATAGGATCATCAAGCTTAAAAAAGCTCAGTTGCATATCATTTTCAGCACTAATTGCTTCAGTATTTTTCTCCCTTCCTCTTAATGATTCCAGTTGCTTTAATATTTTTTCTGCTTTTTTAACTATTTGCTTTGGCATTCCTGCCATTTTAGCAACATGTATCCCAAAACTATGTTCACTCCCCCCTTCTTTTAAGGTTCTTATAAAGATAATATTCTTTCCACTTTCTTTTACTGATACATTATAGTTTTTGATCCTATCAAACTGCTGTGTCATTTCATTAAGCTCATGATAATGAGTAGCAAATAATGTTTTTGCTTTTGTTGGGTGTTCATGCAGATATTCAGCAATTGCCCATGCAATTGAGACTCCATCATAAGTACTTGTACCTCTACCAATCTCATCTAATAGTATCAAACTATTTTCCGATAAATTATTCAAGATACTAGCTGTTTCGTTCATCTCTACCATAAAGGTAGACTCACCCATTGATATATTATCAGAAGCTCCTACTCTTGTAAAGATTTTATCAACCAATCCAATTTCTGCTGATTTTGCAGGAACAAAACTTCCAATCTGTGCCATAAGAACAATCAAGGCAGTCTGCCTTAACAATGCTGATTTACCCGACATATTAGGTCCAGTAATCATCATAATTTGTTGCAGTTCTCTATTCAAATTTACATCATTAGGAATATAAGGCTCGCCCATTTCCAATTGCTGTTCAATTACTGCATGTCTACCTTTTTTAATTGCTAAATCCGAGCTATTATTTACATTTGGCTTACTATAATTATGTTTGTTTGCAATGGATGAAAACGAAAGCAAACAATCTAATTGAGAAATGATTGAAGAGTTTAATTGTATTTGTTGAATATGAACTGCTATACTTTGCACTAGCTCAGAGAAAAGTTGAGTTTCAATTTCAGAAATTCTGCCTTCAGCACTTAAAATCTTGTGCTCATATTCCTTAAGTTCTTCCGTAATATAGCGCTCAGCACTTACAAGCGTTTGTTTTCTTATCCATTCCTCAGGAACTTGATCCTTGAACCTATTTCTCACCTCCAAGTAATAACCAAATACATTATTAAATGATATTTTTAAGGATGAAATTCCTGTACGTTCAATCTCACGCTCCAACATTTTATCTAAATACTCTTTCCCAGAATTTTGAATAGAACGCAACTCATCTAGTTCAGTATTCACTCCTTCTTTTATAACATTTCCTTTGTGCAATAACATTGGAGGGTTGTCGCTTAATTCATTTGCTATTCTCTCCTTTATTGACTCACAAATATTTATCGTACTTGTCAATTTTTGCAAATCTTTTCCTGATGCGCTACAAATTTCTTGTATAGGTTTCAAAGCAATTAAAGCAAGTTTCAACCTTTCACATTCTCTTGGATTTATTCTTTGAGTCGCTACTTTTGAAATCAAGCGCTCTAAATCTCCAATTTTAGCAATCTCATCAGAAAGTACTTCTGATAATTTATCATCAGTAAGCATCTGTTCAACTATATTATGGCGTACACTTATTTGTTTTTCATTTTTCAAAGGCAAGGCTAACCATCTTCTTAACATCCTACTTCCCATTGCTGATTTTGTATCATCTAATACATCAATCAATGTTTTTGCACCTTCATTTGGCGAATAAAACAGCTCCAGATTTCTTATTGTAAATCGGTCCATCCACACATATTTTTCTTCTTCTATTCTACTAATACTTAATATGTGTTTTGTTTGATGATGTTGTGTTTCGTTCAAATAATGCAATGCAACTCCAGCAGCAATTACGCCTTCTTCTAAATCTGAAATCCCAAATCCCTTTAATGAATTTGTGTCAAATTGTTTGTGTAATAAATCATGAGTGTAATCAGTAGTAAAAGCCCAATCATCTAGCATATAAGTATAAAAAGAAGTCCCAAAATCTTCTTCAAATTTTCTCCTTTTATTCTTCTGATAAATAACTTCAGTAGGACTCAAACTTTGCAATAATTTATCTACATAATCTGCCTTTCCTTCAGCAACTAAAAACTCACCTGTTGAAATATCTAAAAAAGAAACCCCAATATTCTTTTTCCCATAATAAACGGATGCTAAAAAATTGTTTTTCTTGGTCTCTAAGGTTAGTTCATTATAAGAAACTCCAGGAGTAACTAATTCAGTAACTCCTCTTTTTACAATTCCTTTTGTAGCTTTAGGGTCTTCTAACTGATCACAAATAGCTACCCTCTCTCCTGCCCTAACTAATTTAGGCAAATAAGTATCTAAAGAATGATGAGGAAAACCTGCTAACTCAATTTTCGAATCGCCATTGTTACGAGCAGTAAGTACTATTCCTAAAATCTTTGATGTTTTAATGGCATCTTCACCAAAAGTCTCATAAAAATCACCAATCCTGAACAAAAGCAAAGCACCAGGGTGTTTACTTTTAATCATATTATATTGTCCCATTAAGGGAGTAATTTTCTTTTCTTTCTTCTTCTTAGCTGCCAAAAATTTATTCTTTAATTTTGCAACAAATATAAGTGATGAAAAAGTTAAAAAACAAAGATTTACAAAGAATAAATATTGAGGAGTTTAAAAGTGCTAACAAAACACCCATTACTATTGTGTTGGACAATGTAAGAAGTGCTTTAAATGTAGGATCTATATTTCGTACTTCTGATGCTTTTTTAATTGAGAACATTATTCTATGCGGTATAACAGCCACTCCTCCTAACAAAGAAATTCGTAAAGCTGCACTGGGTTCAACTAATTCTGTAACTTGGAAATACGTTAAAAATACAACTGATGCTGTACAACAATTAATAAATGAGGGATATTATGTTGTTGGTATTGAACAAGCAGATAAATCTACTTTTCTAAACGAATTTAAATTACCTAAAAAACCAATTGCGATTATATTGGGAAATGAAGTAAATGGAGTTGACCAGCAGGCAATTGACCTTTGCAATGAAGTAATTGAAATACCTCAATTTGGTACAAAACATTCATTAAACGTATCTGTTACAACTGGTATTGTTATATGGAAAATATGGGAAAAAATTAATCTTAATTAGAGATAGCTAATCTTTAGCTTTAATGATTTATTTAGTTTTATTGATTACATCTAAATCATAAGCCAGTCCAAATGATAGGATAGAGAATCTATCATAACCCTGACCTCCCTCCATAATTGATGAATCCCATTTATCTGAATTAGTAACTCGAATAGTATAATCTAATATTAAACTTGATCCATTCTCGAATTCATACTTTAATTTAGTACCCCCAACCATAACAGATTCAGTCACAGGATCATCTGATTCATTTTTAGTAAGCTCATCATAGCCAAAACTATATATATAATTATCGTTATATAAATCCGTTCTCAAACTTCTGTACAAATTGTAACCAAACCCAAGTTTAATAAAAATAGAAAAATTTTCAGGCATTTCTTTTTTGATCAACTCTGAAATTTCAGAATTTAAATTATAATTTAATAATATATCAGTTTCATTAAAAGAGTTAACAAATTTATCTCCTGATGATTTTGCGTCAAAATAACCTGGCATTCCTGGTGAAACATTTGAATAAGGCACATTAATTTCATAACCTTTATATGCATTTGGTCGTCTTAGACCAGCAAACTCACCTGAAACATTTTCTATACTGATTGAAACATTTTTAATAATTTTCCTTTCTAAACTAAAGGAAAATGCTGATCTTCGTTCTTGGAAATCTGTATCTTGATATCGCAAATCTATTTGTTCAGAAGAGGCAAAAGGATACTGACTAATATCTCCATTAAATTTAGTCATACCATAATTAATACCTATAGTCCAATCTTTAAATCCCTTATTCGGTGCAATTTTATTCTCATTTTGTGCTGACACTAAGCTGCATGATAGGACAGTCACCGCTATAATTAATGATAATTTATTTTTCATAATGTTATTATTATTTTGAGCAAATCTAATGAAAATTAATGAAAATTAGAATTACTAACAACTTTTTTGTAAAACCTACAACTATACATCTAAAAATCTTTAATAATTTTTTACTTTTGCAATAATTATAAATCAAACAAAACAATAGAAATGGGAATGTCAAAATTATTTTATATCATAGCAGTAGCAGCTTTAATGAGTGGTTGCGGGTTAGATAAAATGGCTAACAAATATGAAACAGTAAGTTTCACAACAACTCCACCAACCTTACAAGCGCATGGTGGCAAAGTAGCACTATCATTAGACGCTACTTTTGCTGAAAAATACTTTGCAAAAAAAGCTACAGTAGATTTTACTCCCGTTTTAGTATACAATGGAGGAGAAACTGCATTTAAAACAATTACAATTCAAGGTGAAGAAGCAACTGGAGGGGAAGCAACAATATTTAATGCAACTGGAGGTAGCTTTAAGTACAATGATGCAATTAGTTATTCTGATGAAATGATGAGTTCAACTTTGGAATTAAGAGCAGTTGCAAAACAAAAGGACAAAGAAAAAGTATTAGGGCCTGTAAATATTGCTAATGGAGTTATTGCAACTTCAACTAGAGTACAAGATACTGAAGATTTAGCAAATAACAATCACGGATATGAGCATGAAACAATCTTAGAAGAAACGGCCACAATCTACTTTTTAGTTAATCAATCAAACATCAGGACTACTGAAAAAAGTGATGACGATATTAAAGCATTAAAAACTTTCGCTAAAAACGGATACAAAACTCATTCAATTGAAATTATATCTTACGCATCTCCTGAAGGAAGTGTAAATATGAATGATAATGTTTCTGACAACAGAATGAAAAGCACTTTAAATTATACTAAAAGATTATTAAGATCTTTAAAAGTTGAGGGTGCAAAAAATAGCGATTTATATACTGAAACATCAGTAGGAGAAGACTGGGAAGGTTTCGAATCAATAGTACAAGGATCAAACATAAAAGACAAAAGAAGAATCAATAAAATTGTAAATTCTATTGCTGATGTTGAAGTAAGAGAACAGCAAATTAGAGATTTAGCTGAAATTTATGATGCTCTTGAAGATGATGTTTTACCACAATTAAGAAAAGCAACTATTATCATCAGATCTTACCAACCAAAAAGAACTGATGAAGAGATTGCTACTTTATCTACAACTACACCAGAAGAATTAGATGTGAAAGAATTATTATTCTCTGCAACCTTAACTTCTGATGAAATTACTCAAACAACTATATACAACAAAGCAGTTGAATTACATAATGATTGGAGAGGTTACAATAATATTGCTTGTATGTATTTAGCAAAAGGAAATTTTAGTGAAGCTATAACTTACCTTGAAAAAGCTGAAGAATTAGGAGGTGGGACTTCAGATGTTCTAACAAATAAAGGAATTATTGCTGCAAGAAAAGGACAACTATCAAAAGCACAAAAATTATTTAATGATGCTAATACAACTGAAAATAATCAAGCAGTATTAGATGTCAGGCAAGGAGAATACACAAAAGCTGCAAGATTCTACAAAAACAGAAAAACATTTAATGCAACTTTAGCTCAATTATTAAACGGAAAGAATTCAGCAAAATGCAATGAAAATACAGCTGCTTGTAATTATTTAAATGCAATTGCAAATGCAAGATCAGGAAATAATGATGCCGCAATTAGCAGTTTAACAAATGCAATTAATACTGATGTTTCTTACAAATCAGAAGCTTTTAAGGATTTAGAATTTGTTAACTTAAGAACAAACGAAACATTTATTGCAATAACAAAATAATAATGCAAAACATATAACATATTAATAGCCCCTTTTATGGGGCTATTTTTTTACATATGAAAGAAATTAAAAAACCTAATTTTATAATTATTGGAGCAATGAAAGCTGCAACAACTTCATTGTACACCTATCTAAAGCAACATCCTGATGTTTTCATGACGCATATTAAAGAGCCAATGTTTTTTAATAATTTTAAAACAGAGAACAACTATATTGTAAAGGGGAGAAAAGGTAGTAAAATATCAACCCTTAAAGCATACTATGCACTGTTTGATAATGCAGAAAATGAAATTGCACTCGGTGAAGCTTCACCTACATATATCTACACTAAAAATTGTGCAACTTTAATACAGGAACACTTACCTGAAGTGAAAATTATTGCAATTTTAAGGCAACCTGTTAAAAGAGCTTACTCAAATTATCTGCATGCAAAAAGAGCAGGCAGAGAGCCAATAAATAGTTTTATTGATGCAATAAATTCTGAAGAGGAAAGAATTGAAAAAAACTGGAGCCCCTTATATCATTACAAAGAAAAAGGGTTTTACTTTAGACAGTTAAGCAGGTACTTTAAGGAATTTAAAAAAGAGCAAATCAAAGTCATTCTATTTGAAGATATTATTGATAATCCTCAAAAGATTACTAAAGAGGTTTTCGAGTTTTTAGGAGTAGACAGCTCTTTCGCTCCCAACACATCAAAAAAAGCAAATGTAGCTGGGAAACCAAAAGGGGTAGCTGGTTGGATTGTTATGAAATTAAGAAAGAACAATCTGATTCCAAACATTGAGTTCAGTAAGTATTTGCCAGAATTCATTGTGTCTTATATATTAAAAACAATATATTCAAAACCAGAAAAGATAGACAACAAAACCATTAACAACTTAACAAACAAATACTATAAAGAAGACATTAAACAACTGGAAAAACTAATTGAAAGAGACCTTTCTAATTGGCTATAACGCTTCATTAGTGACGCCAACACTATATTCTACAAAAATAAGTTCACCAATTTTATCATAGATATTTTTGTCAGCAACAAAATCAACATTAGTTACATCTAGTAAAAGTACAGGGAAATCACTTTGTTTCCTCAAAAAATCTAAATATTTATCTTGAATGTTTTGCAAGTATTCATCAGAAATATTTTGCTCAAAATCCCTTCCTCTATTTTTAATGTTTTGTTGTAACCGCACAACATCAGAATACAAATACACTAACAAGTCAGGTTTTGACAAAGAAGAAAGCATAATATCAAACAATCGATTAAAGAGTTGCATTTCATCTTTCTTTAAATTATTCTGAGCAAACAACTTTGATTTCACAAAGAAATAATCCGAAACAATTTGCGGCTTAAACAAATCTTGTTCTTTTAAGTTTTTTAATTGGTGATATCTTTCAGCCATAAAAAAAAGCTCTAAAGGAAAAGCATGTTTTTCTGGATCAGAGTAAAATTTTGGCAAAAAAGGGTTGTCAGCAAATTGTTCCAAAACCAATCTTGCATCCATTTCATTGGCTAGCATAGTAGCTAAAGTAGTTTTTCCACTTCCAATATTTCCTTCAATAGCAATATGACTATACAGCATAAACAGCTACTTTTTCAGTATCTTTGGATTGTTTAAATAATTCAGAAATTGTTTTATTATATTTAGGGTGCACAAATTCTGGTGCAATTTCATTTAAGGGTTCTAAAACAAAATTTCTTTCATGCATGTGCTTGTGAGGAACACACAGTTCTGGAGTTTCAATAATCTCATTATTAAAGAAAATAATATCAATATCAATCAACCTTTCTCCCCATTTTTCCAATCTAACCCTTCCTAAATCATTCTCAATATTCAATACCAACTCTAAAATTTTATCAGCAGGAAGTTCAGTTTTAATTTCTATTATCTGATTTAAATAATTTTCCTGCCCATCAACTCGCCAAGGCGTACTTTCATAAATCTTTGACTGAGAAATTATAGTACCTATTTGAGCAGATATATTAATAATTGCTGAGAAGATAAGCTGTTCTCTTTCTCCTAAATTACTGCCTAATTGTAAAAAAACTTTATTCATAATTTTTAAAGTCATCAAATATAATAAGATTGAAACAAAATCAACTATTTAAAAATTGTATTTTTGTTAACTTAAAAATAACTTATGAAAAGTTTCTTGAAAAACATCTTAACTACAATTATAGGAATCATCTCATCTATAATTGTAATGATTTTATTAATTATTGGATTTGTTGCTATTATAAGCTCAGAAGATGAAGTAAAGGTAAAGGAAAATTCAATTCTGAAAATTGATTTAGCCAATACTTCTGTAGTTGAACGCTCCTCAGAAAACCCTTTTGATGGATTGAGTTTATCAGGTGATGTAGCATCAACTATAGAGCTAAAACAAGTACTTGATAATATTGAAAAAGCAAAATTAGATGACAATATTAAAGTCATCTACATTAACACCTCTTATGTAAGTGCGGGGATTTCACAAATAGAAGAAATTAGAAATAAACTTCTTGAATTTAAACAAACCGGGAAACCTATTATTGCTTATTCGGAAGTATACAACCAAGCAGCCTATTATTTATCATCAGTGGCCAACAAAGTTTATTTGAACCCTGAAGGGGTAGTAGAACTAAAGGGGTTGTCTGCAGGATTTATGTTTTACAAAGGACTTTTAGAAAAGTTAGATATTGAAGTTCAAATAATAAGACACGGTAAATTTAAAAGTGCCGTAGAACCATTTATGTTGGATAAAATGAGTGATGCAAACCGTGAACAAATGCAATTATTACTCAACTCTTTTGCTGATAATTTATTTGACAGCATTGCAAGTCAAAGAGGTATGACCTTATCTGACATTCATAATCATGCAAATAATTTAAGCTTAGAGAATGCTAAAAGCTGTTTGGATTTACATTATGTTGACGCTCTTTTATATCAAGATCAAGTTGATGATAGCTTATTAGTCATTTCAAAATCAGAAAAACTAAACTTTATTTCTTTAAACAAATACTCAAATGTAAAAGTTGAAAAGAAAGAAATTAGCAGAAATAAAATTGCAATTATTTATGCAACTGGAGAAATCAATTCAGGGAAAGGAGATGTGAAAAGTATCGGATCAGAAACGACTGCTAAAGCAATAAAAACTGCAAGAGAAGATAAAAATGTAAAGGCTATATTATTAAGAGTAAATTCTCCAGGAGGAAGTGCTTTGGCTTCTGATGTTATTTGGAGAGAAACTTTATTGGCAAAAGAAGAAAAACCTTTAATAGTTTCTATGGGGGATTATGCAGCAAGTGGTGGGTATTATATTGCTTGTGCAGCTGATAGCATAGTAGCAAACCCCACAACACTTACAGGCTCAATTGGAGTATTTGGAATGATTCCTAATCTACAAAAACTTTACAAAAATAAATTAGGGATTTCTATCGACACAGTGAATACCAACAAGCATGCTGATATGGGAATGAACAGAGCATTAACTAAATTTGAAGAAGATAAAATCCAAAAAAGTGTAGTTGATATTTACACAACATTTATCACTCATGTAGGAGAAGGAAGAAATATGAGCACTACAGCTGTAGATGAAATAGGACAAGGGAGAGTTTGGACTGGATATGACGCAAAAGATATTGGGCTTATTGATACTTACGGAGGTCTTGAAAAAGCAATAGAAATTGCTGTTTATTTAGCTGAAATTGAAGATTACAGAATCATCTCTCTTCCTAAAAAGAAAGATCCATTTGCTGAATTAGCTCTAAAATTTGGAGGAGAAACAAGTATTTCTGATTTAGTAATGCTGAAGTTAGGATTGAAAACTGAACTAACTAATCCAATTGAAAATCTCCTAAAAAGAGATAAAATTCAGGCAAGGATTCCTTTTATTATGGAGTTAAAATAAAGTGCCTTGGGCAATTTCCTGAACTGAAAATTCTGAAATAAATCCTTCATGAGAACGGATATTAAAAACTCTATCCCCATCAAATAAAAGGTACTGTCCTTTAATTCCTAAAAGCGTCCCCTCTAAAATTGGTGTTCTTTCTAATTTTATACTTTTAATTTTAGATGGATATTGCGTTACAGGATATCTAATTTCAGTTACTTTATTGTCAGGTAAAATATATTGTTTTAATTCTTCAGGCACATGAGCTGAAAGTTCTTCTTTCATTGCAACTAAATCAACTGAATCTGGAGTTCCTGAAAGCATCTTTCTCCAATTAGTAACATCAGCAACAAATCTCTTTAAAGACACCTCAATATCCCCAGAAAATCTTCTATTTGGGACTTCTGCTAATAAAATTGCTTGGCTTGCTCCTTGATCCATCCATCTTACAACACCTTGGCTTCCTCTAGTTATTCCAACTTTTATTCCAGATGAATTTGCCAAATAAACATAGTGAGGAGCAATTTGAAATTCTTTTTCCCATTCTAAATTTCTTTCCTCAATCCCTAAATGAGCTGTACAAAGTTCAGGTTTAAAAATACTTTGAGATGCTAATGGTGATTCCCAAAAACACTTGTAACAAAATCCTGCACGATAAAAACTATCCATTTTTTTACCACATCCACAGACTACAACACCACTCCAATTAATCTTTACTTGCTTTCCAATATAATCATTCATACTATGGATTTTTCCATGAATATCCAATGTATATCGTACAACATCTTGCAAATGAGTATCCATTCTTTTAAGCGTATCTCTCAGCATATTTTTTCGTATTTTTAAGCCCTTAAATTTACAAAAATTGAGCAACTTTTCAATAAAAAATACTTTACTTTCTTCTTTGATGAAAAAACGCATCAATAACATCAATCAGTTTATTGAAAATCCAATTAAAACGCAACAAACTGTTATAGAATATTTGATAAAAAAGGGAGAAAAAACAGAATTTGGGGAAGAGCATAAATTTCAAAACATTACAAATTATAACGATTTTTGTCAACTTGTTCCAATCAGGACATATGAAGAAATATCTCCTTATATTGAAAAAGTTAGAAATGGATCAGCTAATGTGCTGTGGCCAGGGAAAATAAAATGGTTTGCAAAATCATCAGGGACTACTAATAGTAAAAGTAAATTTATTCCAATATCAAAAGAATCATTACATGATTGTCATTTTAAAGGCGGGAAAGATATGCTTTCACTTTACGAAAATAATTTCCCTAAAATCAACATCTATAATGGAAAGGGTTTGATGTTAGGAGGTGCAATCAAATCATCAGAAAATGGTTTTTCAAAAGAAGGAGATTTATCAGCAATCTTATTAAACGAGTTTCCATTTTGGGTAAATTTACATAGAGTGCCAGATATTGAAACTGCTTTAATGGGGGAATGGGAAGAAAAACTGGAACGCATTGCAAAACAAGCAGTAAATGAAAACATCACTAATATAACTGGAGTTCCTTCTTGGATGCTTATTTTATTAAAACGGATTTTAGCAATAAGCGGAAAAGAAAACATCCTAGAAGTATGGCCAAAATTAGAACTTTACATGCATGGAGGAGTGAATTTTGAGCCATACAGAAGTGAGTTTGAAAAACTAATTCCTACAAAAAAAATGAATTACTTGGAAGGGTATAATGCTTCAGAAGGTTTTTTAGGGATCCAAGACCAACATCCAAGTAAAGGAATATTGCTAATGCTTGATTATGGTATTTATTATGAGTTTATTCCAATGACAGATTTTAACAAAGGTGAATTAAAAGCTATAAATCTATCACAAGTTGAACTAGGAGTAAATTATGCTCTTGTTATCACTACAAACACGGGACTTTGGCGCTACCTTATTGGAGATGTAATTTCCTTTACAACAATTAACCCGTTCAGAATAAAAATAGCAGGAAGAACCAAAAGTTGCATCAATACTTTTGGTGAAGAGCTAATGGTTCATAATACAGATGAAGCAATTTTATTTGCTTGCAAGCTGAATGACTGTTCGGTAAAAGACTACACAGTTGCGCCACTTTATATTAGTAACAATTCTGGAGGGCATCAATGGTATATTGAATTTGAACAATCACCAAAAAATACGGAAAAATTTATGCAAGATCTTGATAAAAATCTGCAAAATCTCAATTCTGATTATCAGTCAAAAAGAACAAAAAATCTAATTCTTAAATTCCCTGAACTTGTAGAAATTAAAAATAATGAGTTCTATAAATGGTTAAGTGACAATAATAAACTTGGAGGGCAATTTAAAGTCCCAAGACTTAGTGAAAATCGTGAAATTGCAGATTACCTTTTGGAACTTCAGTAGAAGTTTTCAACAATAAGCTTTGCTAACATCATTTTACTTACTCTAGTAGTAATACTTTTTTTATTTTAGTCAAAAATTTAAATATGCATATTGCAATAGCAGGAAATATTGGAAGTGGGAAAACTACTTTAACAACCAAACTAGCAAAACACTATAAATGGGAAGCTCATTATGAAGATGTAGAAAACAATCCTTATTTGAATGATTTTTACAAAGACATGCAAAGATGGTCATTCAATTTGCAAGTTTACTTCTTAAATAGTAGATTCAGGCAGATTGTAGATATTAAAGAAAGTGGGGAAACTTACATTCAAGATAGAACAATTTTTGAGGATGCTAAGATTTTTGCACCTAACTTACACTCAATGGGACTGATGAGTACAAGGGATTTTGATAATTATATGGAAATTTTTAATCTGATGGATGGTTTTATTGCAGCGCCTGATTTGCTTATTTATTTAAGAGCATCTGTACCAACATTAGTAGGTCAAATTCAAAAAAGAGGAAGAGAATATGAAAACAGTATTCGATTAGATTATTTAACAAGACTTAATGAGCGCTATGAAGCATGGGTTGGAGACTATGCTAAAGGGAAATTACTAGTAATTGAAGTTGATGATATTAATTTTGCTGAGGAAGATGAAGACCTCAGTAAAATAATTGAAAAGATAGATGCTGAAATTAACGGTCTTTTTTAATTAGCTACAATATAAATTCCATTAAAAAAAGCCGAGCATTTGCTCGGCTTTTTTTATTATTAATCAATAATATCTTATTTTGATTTCCCTTTTACATACACAGTAACATCTGATAAGGATTTCTTAAAATTATCAGACGATAAGATTATAGAACCTAAAAGTGTTGTTGACCCTTTATCATTGCCTCTGACATTAAATAATAAAGTTGCTTGCATTTTTTTGTCTGCAAAATGTAATTCACCAGAAACTTTTCTATCAAACTCATTGCTTCTATTGTCAACTGATATTTTTGAAGACTTAAATACTATATTTTGTTTGTTAGCTAATTTTAGTACTTCAGCACACCCAGATGATTCTTCACGACAATCAATATCTTTAATTGTTATTTCAGTTACAGTCTTAGTTTTTCTATCAAAAGTATATGATATTGCTACAGATTCCATAGTAGAAGAAACATTAGACGACATCAAACCTTTCTCAACATTACCATCATTAATTGGTTTGATTTGTTGTTGCTTATCACTATTCTCATTATTTTCATGACTACCTCCTAATATTGGAGCAATAACTAATCCAATTAAGCAAGTTAGTTTAATTAGGATATTCATTGAAGGACCAGAAGTATCTTTGAAAGGATCTCCAACTGTATCTCCAGTAATTGCTGCTTCATGTGCAGCAGAACCCTTATGTGTCATCTCTCCATTAATCATTACACCAGCTTCAAATGATTTTTTAGCATTATCCCAAGCACCACCTGCATTATTTTGGAAAATTGCCCAAAGAACACCACTTACAGTAACTCCAGCCATATAACCACCTAACATCTCAGCAATCATTAAGTTATCCATTCCAAATAACATAGGAATAAAAGTAATAATTAAAGGAAACCCAATAGTTAAAATTCCAGGAAGCATCATTTCTTTTAATGAAGCATTAGTAGAAATCTCTACACACTTATCATATTCTGGTTTCCCAGTTCCTTCCATAATTCCAGGAATTTCTTTAAATTGTCTTCTTACTTCATATACCATCTCCATTGCAGCTTTTCCTACAGCATTCATTGCTAAAGCAGAGAATACAACAGGAACCATTCCTCCAATAAATAACATTGCTAATACAGGAGCTTTAAAGATGTTAATCCCATCAATACCAGTAAAAGTAACATAAGCAGCAAATAAAGCCAAAGAAGTTAATGCAGCAGAAGCTATAGCAAAACCTTTACCAGTTGCAGCTGTTGTATTTCCTACTGAATCTAAAATATCAGTTCTTTCTCTAACGATAGGATCTTGCTCACTCATTTCAGCAATACCACCTGCATTATCAGCAATAGGTCCAAAAGCATCAATAGCTAATTGCATAGCAGTAGTTGCCATCATTGCTGATGCTGCCATAGCAACACCATAAAAACCTGCAAATGCATAAGAAGACCAGATAGCCATTGCAAATAAGATAACTGTTGGGAAAGTAGAAGTCATTCCTGTAGCTAAACCTGCAATAATATTTGTTCCTGCTCCAGTAGCTGATTTTTCCACAATATTTAAGATTGGCTTTTTACCTAAACCAGTATAGTATTCCGTTACTGAAGAAATAACACCACCTACAATTAAACCAATAATTGTCGCATAGAATACACGCATTGCAGTAATATCTTTCAATACATTTCCTCCAGTTTCAAAGAAATTCATTTTCATTGTTACAGGTAGCATCCAAGTTACTAAACCATAACAAGAAACAGCAACTAAAGCAATTGAAAACCAATTTCCTTTATTTAACGCTCCCATTACTTCTGATTCCTTTGCATCATTACTTTTAATAGAAACTAACATAGTACCCAATAAAGAAATTACAATTCCAGCACCAGCAATTGACATTGGTAATAAAATAGGTCCGATAGCAAAACCTTTATCTATAAATATATTAATATCATTTGCTTCAATAATATAGTTACCTAATACCATTGCGGCTAATATAGTCGCTACATATGAACCAAATAAATCAGCTCCCATACCAGCAACATCACCAACATTATCACCAACATTATCTGCAATTGTAGCAGGGTTTCTCGGGTCATCCTCAGGAATCCCAGCCTCAACCTTGCCTACTAAATCAGCACCAACATCAGCAGCTTTAGTGTAAATACCACCACCTACTCTTGCGAATAAAGCAATAGATTCAGCTCCTAATGAGAACCCAGCTAATGTTTCTAGTACCATAATCATTTTCCATTCACCATTCAAATAGAATTGATAGAAAGCAATAAAGAAAACTGTTAATCCTAATACCGCTAAACCAGCAACCCCTAAGCCCATTACAGTACCACCACCAAAAGATACTTTTAATGCATTTGGCAAACTTGTACGAGCAGCTTGTGTCGTTCTTACATTTGTTTTAGTAGCAATTTTCATTCCCATATTTCCTGCTAATGCAGAGAAAAATGCACCTACTATAAAAGCAATTACAATAAGCCAGTGTGTTGAAGGAACAACAGTTGAAACAATAAATAAAAGAATACTTACTCCAATAACAAATAGAGTTAATAGTCTGTACTCAGCTTTTAAGAAAGCCAAAGCTCCTTCATAAATATAATCAGAAATTTCTTTCATTTTCCCATCTCCTGCATCTTGTTTCATTACCCAAGATTTTTTTACCATCATGTAGGCTAACCCTACAAATGCCATAACTATTGGCATGTAAATCATCATTGATTCCATATTCTTTTTTTAGTTTAATTATTTTAAAAAGTTTTGCAAAAATAACATTTTTCTACAAAACACATAATGCCGAACTGTTTTATATATTCAAAGCTGATATTTATCTAGTTTTTTGCACTAATATTTAACGCATTTTATCTAAGTTTGCAATCATTAATTTAAAAAAACTGAAGAATGAATATTGTAGTTTGTATAAGTAGTGTCCCCGACACTACTGCAAAGATCAACTTTACTGATAACGGAAGTAAATTTGATGCCAATGGAGTGCAATTTGTAATCAATCCTTATGATGAATTTGGACTTACAAAAGCAATGATGTTAAAAGAAGCAACTGGAGGTAAGGTAACTGTTATTACAGTTGGTGATATAACAGTAGAACCAGTAATGAGAAAATCATTAGCAATAGGAGCTGATGCAGCTGTAAGAATAAATATGAATGCTACTGATAGTTATTCTACAGCAAGAGAAATTGCTAATTACTTAATTAATAATCCTGCTGATATAATTATCACTGGTAGAGAATCAATTGACTATAATGGAGGAGCTGTAGGAGGTATGATTGCTGAAATGATGAATCTCCCTTTCGTTAATGCTTGTAATGGTCTAGAGATTTCTGGCAATACTGCTAAATTAACTAGAGAAATTGATGGCGGTAAAGAGAACATTACTTCAGAATTACCATTTGTAATTGGAGGTCAAAAAGGATTGGTTTTAGAATCCGAACTAAGAATCCCAAATATGAGAGGAATTATGCAAGCAAGAAGTAAGCCATTGGAAGTTGTTGAATCATCATCAATTGAAGGGTTAACTTCATCAGTAAATTTTGAAAAACCAGTTGAAAAAGAAGCATGTAAATTAGTAGATGCTGACAATGTTGCTGAGTTAGTTAACTTACTACAGAATGAAGCAAAAGTTATTTAATTAAAAGAATTAGAAAAATGTCAGTATTAGTATATACAGAAAGTTGGGATGGGAAATTTAGAAAAAGTACTTTTGAAGCAGTTTCTTACGCAAATGAAACTGCAAAATTATTAGGAACAGATCTAGTTGCTGTATCATTAGGAGAAGTTAGTAATGATGAGCTTAATAAATTAGGGAATTATGGAGCTGCAAAAGTAATTAGTGCTTCAGATATTAATAAAGGTGATGGACAAGCTGCAACAGCAGTGATTGCTGATCAAGCAAATGATGCAAATGCAATAGTATTTTCAAATACTTACACTGCAAAAATGATTGCACCAAGACTTTCGGCAAAATTAAAAATTGGAGCAATCAGTAATGTGATTGAAGTAGCAACAAGCACTACCCCATTAACTGTAAAGAGAAAAGCATTCTCTTCAAAAGCAATAGAGATAGCAACAGTAAATTCTGAAAAAGCAATTATCTCAATTGCACCAAATTCATTTGGGTTAATTGAAACTGGAGGTAGCCTAACAATTGAAACTTCTGACACATCAGAAAAAGGAGGAATTACCATTGAAGGACAAGAAACTGCAAGTGGAAAAATATCAATATCAGAAGCTGAAATAGTGGTGTCTGGTGGAAGAGGATTAAAAGGACCTGAGAACTGGGGAATGATTGAGGAATTAGCTGAATTACTAGTAGCAGCAACAGCTTGCTCAAAACCAGTAGCTGATATTGGCTGGAGACCTCATGCAGAACATGTTGGACAGACTGGAAAAGCAGTTGCTGCAGATTTATATATTGCTATTGGTATCTCTGGAGCAATACAACATTTAGCTGGAGTAAATTCATCAAAAGTAATGGTTGCAATAAATACTGACCCTGAAGCACCATTCTTTAAAGCAGCAGATTACGGAATAGTTGGTGATGCGTTTGAAGTTGTCCCAAAGTTAATTGAAGAAATTAAAAAAATAAGATAATTTGGATTTCGTTCAACTTGACATAACAGCAATAAGGCAAAGTAACTCACAAAACAATGCCTATGTTTTACTATTGAACGAAACGATTGGAAAACGCCAATTACCTATTGTAATCGGGTGGTGTGAAGCGCGTTCCATTGCAATTGCACTTGATGGAACAGAAGAACCAAGCCGACCACTTACTCATGATTTATTTAAAACATTAGGTGATAGTTTTGATATTGCAGTACAGAAAGTTGTAATACATACTTTAATTGAAGGTGTTTTTCATGCTGCTTTTCATTGCAAACATAAAGCCACAGGAGAGGAAGTTGAAATAGATGCAAGAACTTCAGATACAATAGCAATTGCGATTAGATACGGCTGTCCTATTTTTACACATGAAGATATTTTAGCTCGTGCAGGTATTATTATCAATAGTGCAAGAGAAGAAGATGATTTATTTCTTGAGGAAGAGGATGACAAAACTCCAGAGCCTGAAGGAATTAATAATTTAAGCACCCCAAAACTTAAAAAATTACTTACTGCAGCAATTGAAGAGGAAGATTATGAAAAAGCTTCAGAAATAAGAGATGAATTAAAAAAACGAAAAGGAGAATAATATGAATGAAATAATTCAAACTTCTGGCTTTTCAATTGAATCTCTATTAAGAGGGTTGCTAGGTATAGCTAGTTTGCTTCTTATTGCTTTTGCTTTTTCAAGAAACCGGAAAGGGATTGACTGGAAATTAGTTGGAAAAGGATTGGGTATACAAATAATATTTGCTCTATTAATTTTAAAAGTTCCTTTTGTTTCTACAGGGTTTGAGTTTGTAGGAAAAATATTCGCCAAAATCATTTCTTTCACCCAAGATGGTACTATGTTTCTTTTCAGCTCATTTGAAACCGGTATCATTGAATCTCCGCTTATGAATTTTGTAGTGATGATATTACCAACAGTAATTTTCTTTTCAGCACTTACCTCTTTATTCTATTATTGGGGTGTTTTGCCAAGAATAGTTTACGGTTTTGCTTGGCTCATGAAAAAAATAATGCGCCTATCAGGACCTGAAAGTGTAGCGGCTGCAGGAAATATCTTTTTAGGGCAGACAGAATCTCCTCTACTTGTAAAACCATATTTGGATAAAATGACCATGTCGGAGATGTTGTGTTTGATGAGTGGAGGAATGGCAACAATTGCAGGTGGAGTTTTGGCAGCATATATTGGTTTTTTGGGTGGAGATGACCCTGTGCAACAAATTATGTTTGCCAAACATTTATTAGCGGCATCTGTTATGTCGGCACCAGCAGCTATTGTGGCTGCAAAAATGTTATTGCCGGAAAAAGAAAAATTTGAAACAAAATTAGAAGTTAGTAAAGCAGATATGGGAGCTAATGCACTAGAAGCAATTTCGAAAGGAACAACTGATGGCCTCAGATTAGCGGTAAATGTTGGGGCTATGTTATTAGTATTTATCGGGCTTATGTCAATGGCAAACTTTATACTTTTAAAAGTTGGAGATTGGACTACTCTAAATATATGGATTGCAGATCACACTCAATATGATAACCTTTCCTTTAATATGATTTTAGGCTATATTGGCGCACCCATTGCATGGCTTATGGGAGTGTGCAAGGAGGATATGTTTTTGGTAGGACAATTATTAGGAGAGAAAACGGTATTGAATGAATTTATAGGATATATGTCCTTAGGAGAGATGAAAAGTGCAGGTGCATTTGTAGAGCAAAAATCTATTATAATTGCTACATATATATTGTGTGGTTTTGCCAACTTTGCTTCTATCGGAATACAGATTGGAGGAATTGGAGCCTTGGCCCCAAAAAGAAGAGGGGATTTATCCAAATTAGGAATATTGGCTTTAATAGCAGGAACATTGGCTTCCCTATTTACAGCCGTAATTGTAGGAATGATATTATAAACAAATGCAACAATACTTAGATTTAATGACACGCGTGATGAAGGAAGGCACGCTAAAAGAAGATAGAACAGGAACGGGAACAAAAAGTGTTTTTGGCCACCAAATGCGTTTTGATTTATCAGAAGGATTTCCGTGTGTTACTACCAAAAAACTACACTTAAAATCCATCATTCACGAATTACTTTGGTTCTTAAAAGGAGATACAAATATAAAATACCTTAAAGATAATGGAGTTCGTATTTGGGATGAATGGGCAGATGAAAATGGAGATTTGGGGCATGTTTACGGATACCAATGGAGAAGTTGGCCTGCTCCTGATGGCAAACACATTGACCAGATCACTCAAGTAGTTGAGGCTTTAAAAACAAATCCTGATAGCAGAAGAATAATTGTATGTGCTTGGAATGTTGGTGAGATTGAGCAAATGGCTTTACCACCTTGCCATGCCTTTTTCCAGTTTTATGTAGCAGACGGAAAACTTTCTTGTCAGCTGTATCAAAGAAGTGCCGATATCTTTTTAGGAGTTCCGTTCAATATTGCTTCTTACGCCCTACTTACCATGATGATGGCACAGGTTTGTGATTTGGAGGTTGGGGATTTTGTTCATACTTTGGGAGATGCCCACATTTACACCAATCATTTTGAGCAAACGGAATTACAATTAAGTAGAGATACAAAAGCACTTCCTAAAATGAAAATAAACCTAAATGTAAAAAGTATTTTTGATTTCACTATTGATGATTTTGAATTGGTAGATTATGAATATCACCCACACATTAAAGGAAAAGTAGCAATATAATGGCTAATATAATTGTTTTAGGAGCAGGATTAGTAGGAGGAGTTATGGCGAAAGATTTAGCCAAACAACATAATGTTACCTCTGTAGATATCTCACAAAAAAACTTAGATAAGTTAGCAGGAATTAATACGATTTGTGCTGATGTCTCCAACACAGAAACTTTACAAAACCTGATAAAGGATTTTGATTTGGTAGTAGGTGCCGTACCAGGTTTTATGGGCTACAAAATGATGAAAGATGTCATTGAGGCAGGAAAGAACATAGTAGATATTTCTTTTTATCCTGAAGATCCTTTTGGGTTAGATGAGTTAGCGAAAAAGAATGGAGTAGTTGCCGTAATGGATTGTGGAGTAGCACCTGGAATGGGGAATATCATCTTTGGGCATCATGATTCAAAAATGGAGATTAATGATTACGAATGTTTAGTAGGTGGTTTGCCCGAGAAAAGAGAATGGCCTTACGAATACCAAGCCGTCTTCTCTCCTATTGATGTAATTGAAGAATACATTCGCCCAGCCAGATATGTACAACATAGCCAATTGATTACCAAAGAAGCTTTGTCGGACACTGAATTGATAGAATTTGATGAAATAGGGACCTTAGAAAGTTGGAATTCTGATGGACTAAGAAGTTTAATCAAAACAATGGCACATGTACCAAACATGATAGAAAAAACTTTGCGTTACCCGGGTTGTGTGGAGTACCTAAAAGTATTGCGTGCAAGTGGTTTCTTCTCGTATGATGAAGTAGAAATAAACGGAAATATGATGCGCCCAGTAGATATGACCGCCAAATTATTATTTCCAAAATGGGAAATGAAAAAAGGCGATAAAGACTTTACAATCATGAGAATCATCATGAAAGGAACAGAACATGGAGAGGCAGTAGCTTATCAGTATAACTTGTTGGATCGTTTTAAAGATGATACTATTTCCATGGCGCGAACAACAGGATTTACTTGTACTGCAGTTGCCAATTTGGTAGTAAATGAAGAATATGATAGAGTAGGAATTTCTCCTCCAGAATACTTAGGAGGACATTTTGCATTTGTAAGAAATTATTTGGAAGAAAGAGGAGTTCAATATAAAGTAATTAAAAGCTAATGAAAGTTTCTCTAATAGTAGCGGCAGCCGAAAATGGAGTAATTGGAAAAGATAATGACCTCATTTGGAATTTACCAAAAGACATGCGTTTTTTCAAGGAGACTACTTTAAATCATCATGTGATAATGGGTAGAAAGAACTTTGAATCTATTCCGCATAAGTACAGGCCATTACCAAATAGAACGAATATTCTTATCACAAGACAAACCAACTATAAAGCAGATGGCTGTGTAGTAGTTAATTCTGTAGAAGCTGCTTTAGAAATTGCAAAAGAAAATGGAGATAAAGAACCTTTTATTATTGGAGGCGGACAAATTTACAAGCTAGCGCTTGAAGCCAATCTAGTAGATAAAATTTATCTTACTAAAGTACACCATACTTATGATGGTGATACCTTTTTCCCTAAGTTAGGAAATGATTGGAAAGAAGTAGGGAGAATAGATTGTAAAGCTGATGAAAAACATGCTCATGATTATAGTTTTTTAACTTTTCAGAAAATTAACAAAGTTTACCAAAAATATTAAGATGAAGAAAATAGGAATAGCCCTAAGTATTTTAACTGTTTTACTTTACGCATGTAAAGATGAAGATGTTATAACTCAAAATGAATTGACTAGCACACAAGCTGCAAGAGACAACCTAATTGCCGAACAAATATTTAATGATGCGGGCAGAATGGTTGAAGCAGGTTTTGATGCAAACCCTGATCATAAACTAGGACCTACTTATACAATTATGAATTCTGACACATCAAATTCTGACACACTTATTGTTAACTTTGGCGCATCTACTGTTTCTAACAACACTACTATAAGAAGCGGTAAAATCATCTCAGTATATACTGGAAGATATAGAGATTCATTATCAGTAACTACTACAACTTTTGATCATTATCATGTGAATTACAATCTAGTACAAGGTGAACGAATTATTACAAACCAAGGGAGAAACAACAAAGGGAATATGTGGTTTACAATTGAGGTAAACAATGCTAGTATTAACACTTCAAACGGAACAATTAATTGGGAATCAAGTAGAATTAGGGAATGGGTAAGTGGACAGAATACTTACTTTAATATTTCTGATGACAGATATATGATAACTGGAACTGCAAGCGGAAATAGTGTAAACGGAAATGCTTTTATTATGGAAATTACTGATTCTTTAGAAGTTGATTTAGGTTGCTTACCAACTTGTGTAATAAAAAGTGGTAAAGCAAAAATTTCTCCAAATGGTTATGCAGATAGAATCATTAATTATGGTGATAGTATTTGTGATTGCAACTTTGATGTTACAATAAACGGAACAACTTATCCAATAGTAGTAAACTAAGCTACTTTTAGTTTTGTAAATGAAAGTTTAGTCAGTTGAGCTTTTACATAAGCAGCAGTTATCTTCAAATCTTTCTTACTTTCATCAGAAGGAAACTCAAACATTGCATCTAGCATTACTGCTTCACAAATAGATCGTAAACCTCTTGCTCCTAATTTGAATTCCATTGCTTTATCAACTATAATATCTATTGCTTTTTTATCAAATGTTAAAGCTATTCCATCCATATCAAATAGCTTTTGATATTGCTTAGTTAATGCATTTTTAGGCTCAGTAAGTATTAACTTAAGTGCTTTTCTATCTAATGGGTTTAAATATGTTACTACAGGCATTCTACCTATTAATTCAGGAATTAATCCAAAAGATTTTAAATCTTGAGGAGAAATATATTGCAATAAATTATCTTTTTCAATATCATTCCCTTTATTAGATTTAAACCCAATTGATTGCGTATTCATTCTGTTTGAAATATGCCTTTCAATTCCATCAAAAGCACCTCCACTAATAAACAAAATATCCTTGGTATCTAAAGCAATCATTTTTTGGTCAGGGTGCTTACGCCCTCCTTGTGGCGGAACATTTACAATTGTCCCCTCTAGTAATTTTAGCATTGCCTGCTGAACTCCTTCCCCGCTCACATCTCTGGTGATTGAAGGATTATCACTTTTACGAGCAACCTTATCAATCTCGTCAATAAATACAATTCCTCTTCTCGCTTGTTCAATATCATAGTCAGCAGCCTGCAATAGTCTTGTAAGTATACTTTCTACATCCTCTCCAACATATCCTGCTTCAGTAAGTACAGTAGCATCAGCAATACAAAAAGGGACTTTTAAAAGTTTAGCAATGGATTTTGCAATCAATGTTTTTCCAGTTCCAGTACGCCCAACCATTATGATATTTGACTTTTCAATTTCAATATCTTCTTCAGTTGTATCAGGCTGCATTAATCTTTTATAATGATTATAAACTGCAACGGAAATTACTTTTTTTGCATCTTCTTGCCCAATTACAAAATCATTAAGATGTTCGTTTATTGCCTTTGGTTTTAAAAGGGCAAAATCTTCAGCAGAAAAAAGATCATCATTTAAATCTTCCTTTACAATTTCATGAGCTTGCTCAATGCAAGCATCACAAATATGTGCAGAGGTACCAGCTATTAAAATATTGGTATCTTGCTTATTTTTACCACAAAAGGAACATATAACTTTTTCGCTTTCTGACATTATTTTTTTCTTTCCAGAACTTCATCAATCATACCGTATGCTTTTGCTTCCTCAGAAGTCATCCAGTAATCTCTATCGCTATCTTTCCAAACTTCCTTATATGATTTTCCTGAATGTTCAGAGATAATTTCATACAACTCTTTCTTCAATTTTTGAATTTCTCTTGCAGTAATCTCAATATCAGAAGCCTGCCCTTGAGCACCACCTAACGGTTGATGAATCATTACTCTTGAGTGTTTAAGAGCTGTTCTTTTGCCCTCAGCACCTGCACATAAAAGCACAGCCCCCATTGATGCAGCCATACCTGTACAGATAGTAGAAACATCAGGGTTAATATACTGCATAGTATCATAAATCCCAAGTCCTGCATATACTCCACCACCTGGAGAATTCAAGTAAATTAAAATATCTTTCTGAGCATCAACTGACTCTAAAAACAATAATTGTGCTTGAATAATATTTGCAACATGGTCGTTAATTCCAACTCCTAAAAAGATGATTCTATCCATCATAAGTCTAGAGAAAACATCCATACTTGCAACATTCATTTGTCTCTCTTCAATGATTGTTGGAGAAATGTAATTTCCATGCATAGATGAAAACTCATTAAGGTGCAAACTGCTTATTCCCTTATGTTTAGTTGCGTATTTTTGAAATTCTTTTCCGTAATCCATTTTTTTAGTATTTAGATGTTAGTATTTAGATTCTATATAACAACCGATAAAATTAGCTTAATATACAACTGCTAAAACTCGCTTTATTTTCTTGATGCTAATTTAACAAATTCATCATAAGAAACTGACTTTTCAGTCAATTTGAAGTTTTCCTTATAAACTGCTAGAGTTCTTTCATCAAAAATTTGGTCGTAAACTTTCTTTCTTTCTTCCTCTTTTTTAAGAATGTCAGTGGCAATATCGGTCAATTGTTTGTCATCTCCTTCTGGCTGGCCGTACTGCTTCATCTGAGCTGAAATTAAAACTTTAGTATGCGCTAGAACATCATCTTGAGTAACTTTAATGCTATGATTTTCTAAGATTTTGTTTTCAATTAACTGCCATTGTAAGCTTTTTGCATACAAATCGTACTCAGTTTCTAGCATCTCCATAGTAATTGGTTGGTCAGAAGTTTGCACTAACCATCTCTTTAAAAATTCATTTGGCATAGCTAACTTCAATTTATCAACAAAGTAAGTTACTACATCATTTTTAAGCATTCTATCACTCTCTCCTACAAATTGAGCTTCTGCTTCTGATTTTACTTTTGCTTTAAATTCTTTTTCATCTTTTATCGCACCAGGCCCGTAAACTTTATCAAAAAGCTCAACATTCAACTCAGCTGGCTCTAATCTGTTTACATTCTTTACAGTAAACTGAAATTCTTCTGAAGTTAAGTTATGAATTGCAGCATGATCAACATTTAACATTGCCCCTAAATCAGAATGATTTGTAAAAGCTTTCATTACATTAACAGTAATTAAGTCATCCGTTTTTACACCAACAAATTGTTTTTTAATTTTCTTATCAGCAATGTAATCCATAGCAACAGTAGCGTCATTTTTAATACCATTATTCATTACTATCCCATCAACATCTAATTGCTCAATAGTACAGAAAATCAAATCTCCCTCAATTGATGCTTCAGGATTACTCATTTTACCATAACGCTTTGCAATATCATTACAATATCCATCAACCAACTTAGCATCAGCTTTAATTTTATAGTAGTTTAATTTATCCTTTGCAGTTATTTTTACATCAAACTCTGGTGCTAAACCAACTTCATATTCAAAAGTAAAATCTTCATCATTTTCCCAGTCAATTGGCTTTTCATCAATTGGCATTGGTGAGCCTAAAACTCTTACTTTTTCAGCAGTAATATGCTTGTATAATGCATCTTGCAGCATCTTATTAACCTCTTCAACAATAACAGATGTTCTGTATTTTTTATTGATGATTCCCATAGGAGTTTTTCCTTTTCTGAATCCAGGAACCTCAGCTGTTTTACGATAATCTTTTAATACTTTTTCAACTCTTTCAGAGTAATCTGCACCTATTACCTTAACAGTAATAGTTGCCATTAAATCTTTTGCCTTGCTTTGTGTAAGTTTCATCTTTTATTTATTTTTTAAAAAGGGCTGCAAAAATACACTTATTTATCAGATAAAGAAAAAGTTATGAAAACAAAAAAGCAAGCTATAATGCTTGCTTAATTTTGTGCGGATGAAGAGACTCGAACTCTCACACCTTGCGGCACTAGATCCTAAGTCTAGCGCGTCTACCAATTCCGCCACATCCGCTTAAAAAGGACGGCAAAGATATTATTTTTTAACATTTACACACAAAAGCCGCTTTAAAGATTTTTATGCATTTATTTTACTTAATTTTGCAAGACTAAAATTAAAAAAATATAAAATGAGTTTATCAGTAAAAGGAAAATTAAGCAGAAAATTAAGTGTAGAAAGCGGAACATCTAAAGCAGGAAAAGAATGGAAAAAACAATCTTTCCTTGTAGATACTGGCGCACAATATAACCCAGAAGTTTGTTTCCAATTATTTGGAGAGGATAAAATTGAAATGTTAAACCACCATAATGAAGGGGATCAAGTAGAAGTTTCTTTTAACTTATCATCAAGAGAATATAACGGAAGATATTTCCATAATATTGATGCTTGGAGAATTGAAAGCCAAGGGGTTGGAAGTGCTGACATGGAAGCTGCACCAGAATTTAATGCACCCGCATCAGAAGATGATGACTTGCCTTTTTAAATAGCAAATAAAGATTAAACGTAAAAGGAGCTGAATTAATTTTCAGCTCCTTTTTTTGGTTTTTAGAAAAGTAAACTGTTTTGGACTTAACACTTAAGGTTCTTTTACTTTTTCAATGAAGTAGGATTTGCCATATCAGTAGTGATATAAGCATTTGGGTTTATTTCTTCTATCATGCCTAGAACTGACTTTAATTTTCTCCTTGGTATTACACAAAGATAGATTTTTACAGGTCCTTCCTTACCTTCACCATCAATAACGGTAACACCATGCCCGTTATCTCTTAAGGTTTCTGCAACTGAAGGAGAATCACTAGCAGTAAAAACCCTAACAACTATATTTCCAACCCCAACTATACGCTCAATGTATGTCCCTAAAATAGTACCTGCAGCAAAACCAGCCGCATAAGCTCCAATTAAAACAGGGTCATCAATATCCTTTATTACTTGTGAAATAGCAACTATCCAAATTGCTGACTCAACTAAGCCAATAAGAGCCGCATAAATTGGTTTGTTCTTACTCACTAAAAGAGCACGCATAGTACCTAAACTCTGGTCTGCTAACCTAAGTGAGAAAATTACAAGTGCCGAAAATATCAATTCCATAATTTTATATTTTAATTTCTAACATCAAATGCATCACGCAAACCATTACCCAAAAGCATAAAAGCCAAAACTAAACTCATTATCGCCATGCCTGGAATAATAGCCAAATAGGCCTTATCCATTATTATATAAGCGTAATGATCCTTTATCATTCCTCCCCAACTTGGCATAGGAGGTTGCGCACCAATCCCTAAAAAGGAAAGTCCTGCTTCTATTAAAATTGCTGCTGCAAAATTAGCTGCCGAAATCACAATTACGGGTCCAATAACATTGGGTAAAATGTGTTTAAATATTATTCTAAAGGATTTAAAAGCCAATGCTTTTCCAGCCTCTACATATTCCAATTCTCTAATAACCAAAACCTGCCCCCGAACAATACGAGCAACTTCTACCCACATTGTTAAGCCAACCGCAACAAACACTTGCCAAAATCCTTTTCCTAAAGCCAATGTAATTGCAATTACCATTAGTAAAGTTGGTATGCTCCAAATTACATTTACAAACCACATAATTACATCATCAGTTTTTCCTCTGAAATAGCCAGCAATAAGCCCAAAACTTATTCCGATAATTAATGAAATAATTACAGCAATAAAACCAACTGAAAGAGATATTCTTGTTCCAAGAATTATTCTGCTTAATAAATCTCTACCGTACTTATCCGTACCGAACCAAAAAGTTTGTTCCACTATCTTATAATCACCAAAATAGTTTTTTTCTATCTCTGATTGAAAAGGAAAATAAGTTAATCCTCCCTCCGATTTTTCAAAACTACTAATCGGAATTCGATTTACTTTTGATGGAGTGCCAAAAATCAACTTTTCAATTATTGAAGACTCTTCAGTTATTTGCTTTGGGAGCTCTAGAAAAATGATTTTAGTTAAGGGTTTATTAGTTGCTAATTCAATATGCATTTCATTTGCATTTTTACTGCCATCAGGGCTGATAATTGTTGCAAAAACAGCAATTAGCACACAGCAAAAAATAAATATTAAAGATGAGAAAGCTAGTTCATCTTTCTTCAACTTTTTCAAAGCTAATTTATTTAATGATGTGTTATTCATCTATTTACTATGTACTCTACCCTTCCATTCAAATGATTTTGTAAAAGACAAAACCACAATCAAAACTATATAAAAAGAGTAAAAGATTTCAAAAGGAAGAATCCATTTTACTAAATCTGTTCGGTTGAAAAATTTTAAAATTGGGAATAACAGAATTAAATCTACCAAAAATTTAACTCCATAAAATAATATGAATAAATTAAAATATTCAATATTCCAAAAGGGAATTGCAAAAAGAAAAACGAATGCCAAGTTTGTAAAAAAAACTAAAAAGGAAGTATAAAGACTTGCATTATCTTTATAGCTACTACTCTTGGAGGTCCACCTTTTTCTTTGGTTAATAAATCCTGAAACTGTTTGCACAGCATCCGTAATCACAATAGCACTTTTCTCTTTTGCAAATGCAATAGAATTAGGATACTTTGCTTTTACACTATGAAGTAAAAAAACATCATCACCACTTACTGCAGTATCAATAGAAAACTCATTTACTTCTAAAAAAATTTCTTTTCTGTAAGCCATATTAGCACCATTACAGAATATTGCATTGTTAAATCCAATTGCTCCAGCACCACTTCCAATTAAGCTAGAAAATTCTAAGGCTTGCAAACTCAAAAATATTCCTTTTTGTTTGTGATAAGCAACAGGACCAGACAGCAGTTTTATATTCTCATCAGTAAAATAGTTAACCATAGTTTGCACCCATTTCGGATTAAAACTACAATCTGCATCTGATACTAAAATAATATCCCCACTTGCGAGCTCAATAGCGTTTTTAATAGCATTTTTCTTCCCAAATTCTTCTTTGGGCATATTTATAACTTGCAAATTATCTAATTGTGAGGAATTTAAAATATTAAGCGTATTATCAGTTGAATGATCATTTACTAAAATCAACTCTAACTTATCAGTAGGGTAAATTTGGGATTGTAAATTTTGCAATAATCTTTCTACTTCATTTTCCTCATTTCGCATTGCAATTACAATACTAACTTTTGGGGTAAAATCTTTATTAGTTATTGCTTGAACTTTGTACCACCCTAAAGTATATCTTATAATTAATAACGCATATAAAAACAAGATTATTAAAATTACAATCTGCATTATTTTCTAAAGAATTTAAGAGAGAAAATAAAGATTGTTCCAATTAAAGCAGGTAATAAAAGATTGATAACCCACATTACAAAAGTAGCTGATAATATCCCTATTGCATTTACGGAAACCAATCCGAAAAGGAAAAGTGCAACTGAGCCTCTAATTCCAATTTCAGTAATTGCAATAGTAGGAATAATTGATATCACTAAAAGCATAGTGGTAATCAAAATCATTGTATCAACATATCCAATTTGGACATCAAAAACTTGTAACAAAATAAAGAACTGAGTTGTAAAAACGATATACCTCCCTACTGAATAAAGCAGTATTTCCAATAATTCTGATGAATTGTAAAAGGAAAATACCTCATTATACTTTTTGAATTTTCTTAAAAACTTAATCTTAGATAAAACAACTGAAAACACTGAGGCATTTAAAAATAAAGTAACTAAAAGTACATTCAACAATATCAATAAGAATAACATTATTGGATATGCAAATACAATATTAGAGAGTAAAGAGTCAAATTCTGGCATTAAATTAGGGAGCAATAAAATTCCAATTGAGCCAAAAACTATAGTTGTTACCAACTGAGCCATAGACCCAATTACTGTGATTAAAACGCCTTTAATTCTGTCTGCTTTTTCCAAACAAAATACCCTTCCCCCATATTCGCCCACTCTATTTGGAGTGAAAGCAGAAACCGTAATTCCTGAAAAAATCGCACGGATTGAGCGTTTAATAGATACTTTTTCAATCTTTGAAATTAGGAATCTCCACTTTAATGATTCTAAAAACCAATTGAGGAACATCATCAAAATTACAACAGTAACAACAAAGTAGTTCTCTTGTAACTTAACTAGGATTTGATCCAAATCAAATTGCTCAACACTACTTTTGGAAGTGAGTTGTTGGTACAAAAAGAAAAGAGCAAAAGCTACAATTCCAATTTTTAATAAGAAGCCAATAGTTTTTCTGCTTAGCATTGCTTAGTTTTGTTGATACAAAGATAACAATTGCAAACTGATAAAATCATATTAGGAATAGATCCTGGAACAACAATAATGGGATATGGATTGATTCATGTGAAAGGCAAAAAAATGGAGCTCATTCAAATGGGGGTTTTGCATCTTGCAAAACTTGGGTCACATGAGTTAAAACTTAAAAGAATTTTTGAAAGAACTCTGCAGTTAGTTGATGAGTACAAGCCAGATGAATTTGCTGTTGAAGCGCCCTTCTTTGGCAAGAATGTACAGTCCATGTTAAAGCTAGGAAGAGCTCAAGGAGTTGCTATGTCTGCTGCACTTTACCGTGATATTCCTATTTTTGAGTATGCCCCTAAAAAAATTAAGATGGCAATTACTGGGCAAGGTACTGCTAGTAAAGAGCAAGTTGCTGCAATGTTAAAGTCAATTTTAAATATTAAGGAAATGCCTAAACATTTAGATGCAAGTGATGGGTTAGCTGCAGCAGTCTGTCATCATTTTCAAAGAAACCCTGGACAAGGTGGTGGAAAAAGTTATACGGGTTGGGGGTCTTTCTTAAAAGATAATCCTGATAAGCTTAAATAGCAGATTTAATAAGATCAGCAATTTCTTTCATTTCTGAATCTGGAAACTTTAATTTTGGTCTTTCAAAATTAATATCAGAAACATCATGCAAAGGTACTAAGTGAATATGCGCATGAGGAACTTCTAATCCAATAACTGCAACTCCAATTCTCTCACAAGAGATAATTTTATCCATTGCTTTTGCTACTTTTTTAGCAAAACTAAAAAGTCCTAAATATTCTTCAGAATCTAAATCAAAAATATAATCAGTTTCCTTTTTAGGTATTACTAAAACATGACCTTTTGCTAAAGGGAAAATATCTAAAAAAGCTACATAATTTTCATCCTCAGCTACTTTAAAAGCAGGAATATCATCACTAACTATTTTAGAAAAAATACTAGGCATTATAACGGTTGAATATCAATAATTTCAAAATGCATAATGCCATTAGGAACTTCAATATCAGCAATATCACCAATAGCTTTCCCAAGTAAGCCTTTTCCAATTGGGGAAGTAGCGGAAATCTTTTTGGCTGATAAATCAGCCTCAGATTCTGAAACTATGGCATAAGTCATTTCCATACCATTAGCCGTATTTTTAATAGTAGCTTTAGTAAGCAAATGAACAGTTGAAGTGTCCATCTCAGACTGATCCAACACCCTAGAGTTAGCAACATCATTTTCTAGTTTTGCAATTCTTGCTTCTAATAATCCTTGTGCCTCTTTGGCAGCATCATATTCAGCATTTTCTGATAAATCACCTTTATCTCTTGCTTCAGCTATTTGGTTAATTACTCTTGGTCTATCAACCGATTTTAAAGTGTTTAACTCTTCTTTTAAGTTGTCGTAACCTTCTTGTGATAAATATATTGTACTCATAATTAGTAAGCTTATAAACGCACAAAAAGGAAGTCACCTTCCTTTTTGAACATTATATGTTTGTTCTTATTTTATAAATTAATCCTAGCTCCAATAGTATGAGAACCTTGGAAAGGATCAGTATGACGGTAAGAATAATCTAACCCGAAAGTTGAACCATTATCTCCCATTGGCAACTCAACTGTAAAACCAGCTGAAGGGCCTCTTAAGGCAGTTGTTCTTGTTGATGAAGTTCTAATTCCATCCTCATAAGTGTAACCCAACCTTACCATAAACATTTCATTGTAAGAATACTCACCACCTAAACGGTATTGATCTTTTTGAAAAGAGTTAGAAGTAAATGTACCAGCACCAGTAATTCTATGTTGAATAAAATTAACATCATACGAAAGTCCAATATTTAATAATGCCGGTAATTCCAATTCTGATGATCTTTGCTCAACAGTCATTTTATAATCGTCAGCATCACCAACTATTCCTCTAAATGAAAGTCCATCACCAGAGAAAGACATTCTTGGTCCTACATTTTTTAATGCAATACCAAATTTAAAATTATCTTCTGCACCAGTTACATACTGAATCCCTGCATCTAAAGCAACACCATTAGCACCTACATTTGAAATTTGTTCTGAAATCATTTTAACTGTCATCCCCCCATAAATACTATTAGAGAAAATCTTAGCATAAGAAAGTGAAATATTCATAAATGAAGGTGAATACGTACCAATACCACCATCAGGTAAATCTACAGTAGTAATTTCAATATCTCCAAAATCCATGCTCATTACAGAAAAACCTAAAACCCCTGACTCTCCAACCTTCTGAGAAAAACCAAAAGCACTAATATTACTTACAGCCTCATCTCCATATTTTAACCATTGGGTTTGACTAAAAATCAATTCTGTTTTTTCAGTAAAAGCAAGTCCTGCAACATTTGAGAATATACCCTCTAATCCTCTAACTCCAGCAACATTTGCTCCTCCCCAACCAGAAGTTCTAGCCCATGGATTGATCAATAATTCTGAAGCGCCTGCTTGCCCTGCTCTTTGAGGATTACCAGCAAATGCATTAGAAAACGGAAGCATTAATGCAATTATTGCTACAGCTTTTATCCAGTTATTAATTTGTTTCATATTTATAATATTTATTATCGTCTATTATTTTATTTATTAGAATGTATCTAAATCAATTGGCCTTAAAGCTCCATACCATTTGATTATTTTTTCTCCAACTCCAGGAGCATTTATATGCAAAATATATAAACCACTTGAAATAGGAATTCCAAAGTTATTTTTCAAATCCCAATCTATTGAAGTCATCCCATTATCCTTATTTAAAGTACGAACTTCAGTACCACTTACAGTAAATATCTTGATGGTTGCTTTTCTTGGTAAGTTTGTAATTTTTACTCTATTATCTAATTGATTAACCTCATATGAAGAATAACCATAATAAGGATTGGGAACAATATTAATAATATCTAAGGCATCTTTTGCAACATCATTATCACCAGTTACTGCAACAATATTATTAGTATTGAAACTATAAGCAGGATTAAAACTATTAAGTGCAGTTGCTTCAATAGCTCTTGCTTTTGCTGAACCACTAAAATTAAGTGTGGCTGTCGCTACAAATGATTCTCCAACTTCATAATCAATACCATCATAAGTAACAGTTTTACCACCCCATGTAGAAGCTGAATTTTCATAAGCAACAACATAAGTTGTTCCTAAAGTTAAATCCATATTTCTATCAAAGAATTTATCTTCAGTAACAGTTTCGTAAGCTTTATAAGGCTTAGTTACTCTTAATTTAACAGTTGCCTTATTATCTAAGTTCATATCTCTTCCTGGCGCTAACAAAGGAGCTCCAACCCAAGTCACATTTTTGAATACAGCCCATTTCCCAGTCCCAGTATTATCATTTAGTAATTTACTGTAATTCCAAGCACCTTCATCATAATTAGGTGAAAAATCTGAACTAACAGTATCTGTCATATAATCCTCAGTACCTTTTACCCATGATTCTCCTTTAACAATATAAATAAAGTGTTTCCCCCCTAATAAATAATTACCTCCTAAGAACTCATTATTTTGAGAATCATATTGAGGAAAATCACCTGGAGTTAATAAAGTAGATGTAGGGTTCCATTCCATATCATTTCCATTCTCAGAAGTTTGCCATGAATCTTCAGAAAAGATAATATTTAACCTTTCGCCTGTTTCAATATCAAGAGCATAACCAGGGAACCATCCCATCCCTTTTATAGAATCACCATTCGCATCTAACATTCCATCTGGGAGACCATCTTTACCAACAGAAACTGACTGTCTTAATCCCATTTTCTTTTGATTACCGATTGATAATGTTTCATCATCTTGGGCTTCAACAACACAAACTCTACTCCATTCTGATTTCTCTTCAGTAAATACAATATCAACTGAATTTAAATTCGTAAGTTTTGCTAAATTAGTAATCGAATTACTAATACCAGGACCATCATTAAAGTTAGATGCGAAACGATAAGGGGCCCATGTTCCTCCCGTCCATTCAAAACTTCCAAATGGTGATGATGCAATATTTGATTGCATTACAACTCCTTCAAATACGCCATTCGGATCATCAGTCATATTGTAATCACTCATCTGACCAATAGTCTCATTCGTATATGAACCTGATCTAATCCAATTAAAACCCCAAATATTAAAGAACTCACTTTCATCATCTCTATCTGCAACCCCGCTTAACCATCTGTCATTAGGATTTTCGAATTCTATTGTACCAGAAATTAATCCGTTATCATCAATATTAGTTGGATCAGCACCAGGGTTTTGTGTTTGTTTTACTTTTACATTTAATCCTAGTTGAGAGATATATTGCTCAGAACCTAACTCAATATCTTGATCGGCTGAAGCTTTTATATTTCCTGTTGCATTATCAATCAATTCCCATCTCCCATAAGAGATAATAGCATTAACATTAAAGATAGGTTCCATTAATTTGAAAGTAAAGTCTCCTTGAGGGACTTTTACAGGATCAACAACTGTAATAGTTATTGGCCCTTGTCCTGCTGCATATGTTGGATTTAAACTTCTATGATCCTCAGAAGTTAAAATATCTTCAACAGTTTGATTTGTAAACTCTAAAGCCATTCCTCCATTTCCTTGACCTTCTTTTCTTGTAAGTTCAACTCCATCACCATAAGATGCATTTAAAGTTGTACCTCCATTTTCAGGATTATTAACATGAGGGATTCCAGAATAAACTTTAATATTTCTTCTTCCTGAAATATAAGGCTGGTTTCTACCATCATATTCAGCTGCATTTACATCATAAGGGTCAGCATTCTCTTCAGCTCTATTATACCCGTATGATAATGACATAAAGTAATAAGTTTTATGATTTACCAATCTTGTATTTCCTAAAGCAAATCTATCATCAGTAATTTGGAAAGAAAACTGAACTCCTTCATCTACAGAGCCAATTACACCGGAACTCAATATAGAAGGAACTTCTTCAATTGGAGTGTATACTGCTAAAATAGGATCTAAGTATTGATTCACAATTCCTGTTACATCATCATTTACATCACTTCTGAAGATAAGTCTTGCTTTATCAGGGTCATCTAAATCAGTAACTGAAACAGTTGCATTCTCCAATTGATAAACTAAGTAACCTTGGAACTCATAATTTGGATAGTTTGCAAGATTTTCTGGTTTAGTAATATACGGGTCTTTCTCAGAGTAAGACTCATCAATATTATTAGAAGTAGCGCCATTTGATAATGTAAAAATTAATTCCTTATCTAACTCACGAACTGTTACATCAGGCGCATCTGGTCCGTTAAGAATATCAAAGTTATTATCAAATAAAGCTTGAGCTTCTCTATCATAAATTTTAAGTAACTGCACTGATGCAGTTTGCCCACCAGATTTAGCTCTTGCCCATACAACACCAGTTGTAATAACATTTACAGCACCAGGTTGTAAAGTAAAGGCCCCAGCTGATTGTAAGAATCTTCTATCAGCCGGTACATTTCCAGCAGTTACCTCTGTCCACTCTGTCCCAGCAAAAGATGCGTCAGAAGTTCCAGGGAACATAAAATTACACTCATCAGTTGTTGAGCCTGATCCTCCACCATGCCCATCTCCACCATAAGTCATAGGGACATTATCTTTCCAAATACCTCTCAAGTAGTTGTAAATATCTGTTCCACTTTCAGGGTTACCCATAGTAGTAAAGTCATTGTTATAATAAACAAATTTTGACATGATAATTTGCTCACGTTCTTGTGGGTCATCAATTAAACCATTATTATTATTGTCTAAACCATCAAACCCTTCATCTATTAATCCATCTCTATCGTTATCAAGACCATCATTTGGGTCGGATAATGGTCCTTGGAAGAAATCAACTCCAATAGCAGGTGGATTAAATCCGTAACCATCAGCCCCTTCATCTTCAGCATCTCCATTATAACAAATACCTAATCCAAGATTTACATCACAACCTACATAATCATCTAAATAATACCCTAAATCAGGATCTACCCATTGCCCAAAATAAGTATCATTTAAAGGTAGTGTTGAACGGTTAATTACTTTATAATTGTAAAAAGTCATATCATTCACTTCATTATCGGCAGTAAATCCAAATGCTTGTGCATGAATTTCTAAACCTAAAGGTTCAGCTTCAGTTTCTGTATGAATATTTCCTTTATCATTAAAAATCCAGAATAAAGTTTGATCACCAAACAATCTAGCATTATCATTTGTTCCAGTAATATTATAATCAGGATAATCACCATCATACGGCTCATAGAGATCATTTCCGTTTGCATCAAAGAAAGGCGCTAAAAACTCATCTTGTCCTAGTGCATCATCACCATGTGCTGGCCATTCTAAGATTGAATTAGGAATAACATAAGTAGGATCGGTAGCAAAACGAGCAACATATTCCTCTACTTCTGAACGATCTAATTTAAAGTGGTCGTCCCAAGCTACACATTCTTCAGCCGAAATAGTAGCATTTGCAGTGTTTAAAGGTCCAGGCCAAAAATCATTACCAGATTGGCGGTAAGTCATTGCAGCAACTTTCAATTGCCCCCCATCATCAACACCACCAATCCAAAGTGCACCTGCAAACATTGAATTCTTTTTACTTCCTTTAGGAATTTCATATTGTGCGTCAGCTAAATCCCACCACATATCTCCTCCACCCATTATGGTAGTTCTTACATTATTTACATCCAAGTCAGTTTTAGATTTTGAAGGATTACAACCAGCAGCTACCCTTGTATTAACTACAGAAGTTACTCCAGGATTTGGAACATTCTCTTTCGCCATCAATGCAATACTATAGAATGCAAATGATAATGTTACTATTTGTTTAATTTTATTATTCATAAAAAATCTATTTTTCTTTTTTACTAGTTATTTTATTAAAATTGGAAGCTTATACCTGCTCTCCACATTCTAGGTAAACTATAATGCGAAGGATTGTTTACGGCCAATGAATATAAGTATCTGAAAGATTCAGGGTCATTTTGCGCATCAATAGTATTTTGTGCTGCTGATGAAGTTAAATATCCATCATCATTAGGGTTACCTGTTGCACGATAAACACTCATTATATTTTTAGCATCCAATAAGTTTTGAACTTGAACATATACATTTATGTGTGAACTCTTTTTATCACTCCACTTAATTTCAAATTCTTTATTAACTTTAGCATTAATACGGAATTGCCAAGGTAAACGAGATCCATTTAAACTTCCTTCAAGTGTTGATCTGTCATTAATCCCACTTGCTGCTTCTTGTGTTATGTTAGATTGTTTAGAATAAGGAGTTCCTGAACCTGCAGAGAACATTACATTCGCACCTGCATTCTCAAATACTTTTGCTCCAAACAATAAAGGGCCATTATAATCCTTTCCTTCTCCATAATGATAATCAACAGATGCAGATACTGCATGTCTTTGATCGTAATCAAGTGGAGTTAATGTTC
>Ga0206123_10000514_pt1 | contig 38017 bp, 33 predicted proteins | sample Helgoland_Spring_2_FD_160086 | JGI IMG/M metagenome (GOLD analysis project Ga0206123, IMG submission 160086) | Pelagic subsurface seawater microbial communities from Kabeltonne, Helgoland, North Sea - Helgoland_Spring_Bloom_20160316_1 | ecosystem: Environmental > Aquatic > Marine > Epipelagic ...
TGATTTGAACGCATCTTCTAAACAAGTAAAGAACAAAACAGGAAATAACGGAACGGCTACAAATGCTGCAGCGATAAGAGAAGATTTAGAGGCTTGGATGATCAATCAAGTTGATTCTGTATTTCCGGCATGGACTGATGAAGCTTCAAAAGGCTTAGCGGGGTATATTCAAGAGGCTGGTGGAGGATCCACTCGGTACGTAAATCAGAATGGATTGGAGAATAATCAAGCTGTTAATAAAGCGTTGATTGGGGCCCTAGTTGCTGATCAAGTTTTAAATGGTTATTTGACTCCAGCGAAACTTAATAGCGGCACAAATGAGGCAGATCAAGCCGCACAAACGAAAGTTGAAGGGAAAAGCTATACTAATATGGAACATTATTGGGATGAAGGTTATGGTTACATATATGGATTAGCAGCAGATGGTATAGATCCCGTTACTACTCCTGGAAGTAATGATATATTTATGTTGAAATATATAGGTAAGGTCGATAGTGATCCTGACTTTGCCGAGACTGCCGATGAGTTACATCGTGCCTTCAGAGAAGGTAGAGCTGCAGTTGTAGAGGCAGAGTTTGAGGCACGGGATGCTGCTGCACAGCATATCGCAAAGACAGCTTCTTTGGTAATAGGCGTTAGAGCGGCACATTACTTGAAATCAGGTCAAATTGGATTAGCAGCGACGACTCCAGATATGGCTGGCGTTTTTCATGATCTTTCAGAAGGTTTTGGATTTGTCTATAGCCTTCAATTTACTTTAAATCCAGAAACAGGTGCACCGTATTTTTCAAGAGAAGAAGTAATGGAAATGTTGAGTAAAATTTATCCAACTTCTGGTGGAATGAGAGGCTTTTGGGATGTCACCCAATCTGATTTAGAAGAAGCAGCAACAACAATTGCAACAGCTTTTGGTTTTACTTATGAAAATGCTTAATCACATAGAACTAACATAGACCATTGTCTGTTAAAAGAATGAGGTCTTTTCTATTGAAGTGGCCTCTTTTAATAAAAAATAAAATGAAAAACAATTTATTAACCCTTTGCTGTTTTACTACTCTATCTATCTCTGCTCTTTTTCTCTCTTGCTCTGAAGATGATAATGTCAGGCTGGATGAAGGGAGTTTAATAAATCAAAATGATTTTACTGATGATCAAATCGATGGAGATACTTCCGATTCTGTTGATACAACTGCCAATGATGCTGGGGTAGGAGAAGCATTTACCAGGGGTGCTATGCTTGTTAATTGGGCTGATAAAATAATTATACCTGCTTTCGAATCTTTAGTAAAAAATATGGATTCACTTTCTTTAGCGGCTAATGAATTTACAGATACACCGAACCAAGAAAACCTCATCAATTTGAAGCAATCTTGGTTAAATGCTTATCTCGCATGGCAAACTGTGGATATGTTTGATATAGGTATGGCAGAAGAAATTACTTTAAGGAATTTTATAAACGTTTATCCGCTAGATGCTCAAGGAATGACAACTACGCTCTTGGCTGGTAATTATGATCTTACTTCCATAAATAGGCAAGATGAGCAAGGTTTTTCAGCCTTAGATTACCTTTTACACGGATTAGGAAATACAGATGAAGAAATCATAGCTTTTTATACGGATGAGACTAACGGAGGTAAGTACAAGACTTTCTTAACTGATGTTGTTGATAGAATGCATTCGTTGACTTCTATTGTTCTGGCAGATTGGAAAGAGAGTTATAGAGATGAATTTATAGAACGCGACGGAAATGCTGCTACGGAGTCTGTGAACTCAATGGTTAATGATTATATATATTATTATGAAAAGTTTTTGCGAGCAGGAAAAGTAGGAATACCGGCAGGTGTATTTTCAAATTCTTCCTTAAGTAACCGAGTTGAAGCTAGATATAGAGGAGGTGTTTCAAAAGAATTATTAATAAAAGCATTAAATTCAGTTCAAGATTTCTTCAATGGAGTTCATTTTAGTCAAGAAGATTCAGGTATGAGTCTTAAAGGCTGGATCAATTATCTTGAAGCTTCGGGATCGACTAATAACCTTGATTCACTCATCAATAACCAATTTGAATTGATACATTTACAATTAGAAAATTTGAATTTGGATTTAGCTCAACAGGTGGAGATTGATAATATTAAAATGCTTGAGACTTATGATATATTACAAAAAAATGTAGTTTTTATGAAAGTTGATATGCTTCAATTATTAGATATTACTGTTGATTATGTGGATGCCGATGGTGACTAATGTTGATCAAGGTCTCATATTTTTCAAAAACGACATCAAGTGCGCCTCTAGCTGTCTTGAGAATTTTTTTTGGCCTTTTAATGTTCATCAGCATCATCAGGTTTTGGGCATTGGGTTGGATAGATAAACTGTATATTCAACCAATTTTTTTTTTCTCATACCACGGATTTGAATGGATCAAGCCGCTGGGTAGCCTGACTTACCTTTTATTTTTCATTTGTGGGATATCCGCACTGTTCGTAGCTGTAGGTCTTAGGTACAAGTGGGCGATAATTACTTTTTTCCTTTCCTTCACTTATATCGAGCTGATGGATAAAACAACTTACCTCAACCATTATTATTTTGTCAGTGTACTGAGTTTTTTGTTGATTTTTTTGCCTGCAGGCAACTACTTTTCATGGGACACCCTTAAAAAACCCAGGAAGTTATTTTTGCAGATTCCTCAGTGGAACATCGACGCCATTAAACTGCTGCTATGTATAGTCTATTTATATGCTGGATTGGCTAAATTAAATTCAGAATGGTTGTTTCAAGGGATGCCACTAAAGATTTGGTTGCCTACCAAAGACTATCTCCCAATGATTGGATTTTTATTTCGCTATGATTGGATGATCTATTTATTTGCGTGGGGGGGAGCATTATATGATTTAATTATTCCATTTTTACTTTTAAACAGAAAAACTAGAGGTTTTGGGTTTATGATGGTTGTTTTTTTTCACTTACTAACTGCGATTCTTTTTCCCATTGGGATGTTTCCTTACCTCATGATCTTTAGTGCATTGATCTTTTTTAATTACCAATTTCATCAAAAAATCATTGATAGACTGCTTGAGATCTTGAATATTAAAAATCGTAAAATTCATCCAATCCAAGATACATCTTTTCGGCACTCACTGATAAACACAGCTAAAATAATCATTTTAGCCTTGTTTTTTTTAATTCAAATAGGCCTTCCTCTTCGATATGTACTTTATCCAGGTAATCTTTTTTGGACCGAGGAGGGATATCGTTGGTCTTGGCGGGTAATGCTTATGGAGAAGGCGGGATTGGCGCAGTTTAAGATTGTTGACAATGCATCTGGAAGTTGGTTTTATGTTAATAATGAAGATTTTTTAACTTCTTTTCAGGAAAAACAAATGGCAACACAGCCAGATTTCATACTCCAATATGCCCATTTTTTAAATGAATATTTTTCTCAACAGGGCATGACAGATCTTAGCATATTTGTAGATTGCTTTGTAGCTTTGAATGGTAGAAAAAGTACCAGATACATAGATCCCAAATTTGATTTAACGAAAGGATACGAGTCTTTTGCACACAAGTCATGGATATTGCCTTTCAATGAATAGTTTTCGGCGTATTAAGTTGATATTGTTTTTATGTTGCATGGGTCATTTCAGTTGGTCACAAATTGCAGTTTCCGGTATCATATATGATGAAAAAAGAAATCCCAAAGGGGCAGTAGAAATACAAATTGAAGACACTAATTTGAACGAAAGGGCCGATGCTTCAGGTCGGTATAGACTGGAGGTCACTGAAAAGGGAATCTACAAGTTGATAGCTTTTGCTTATGGTTATCAAATCTTTGAAAAAGTAATACAAATTTCTCGTGATACCCTTATTGATATCTCACTGGTTAAATTAAGTCGAGACTTGTCCGAGGTAGTAATTTTGGATCAAAAACAACGCATATTCAATTTGGGTAGATTAAATACCATTGAGGGTACCCGAATTTATGCGGGTAAAAAGAATGAAGTTATTTTGGTCGATCAAATGGTGGGAAATAAGGCAAGCAATAATGCCAGACAAGTTTATTCACAAATTGTAGGACTCAATATATATGAAAGTGGTGATGGTGGATTACAATTAAGCATCGGTGGTCGTGGTTTAGATCCCAATAGGTCTGCGAATTTTAATACCCGACAGAATGGATATGACATTAGTCCAGATGTACTAGGATATCCTGAAAGTTATTATACGCCGCCTGCAGAGGCTTTGTCACAAATTCAAGTAGTTCGAGGTGCCGCAGCCCTACAGTATGGGACTCAGTTCGGGGGATTGATTAATTTCAAAATGCATCAACCTGTCCCTGACAAAAAATTAGAACTTATCGCCCGTCAGTCCGTGGGGAGCTTTAATTTTTTCTCTTCTTTCAATAGTTTGAGTGGTACCGTAGGCAAGCTAAGCTATTATACCTATTATCATCATAAGCAGAGCGATGGATTCAGACCCAATTCGGGTTATAATTCAAATAATACTTTCACTTACTTGAACTACCAATTTAATCCGGAAACTAGGATATCTTTTGAGTATACCTACCTCAATTATTTGGCCCAGCAGTCAGGAGGATTGACAGATACGCAGTTTGACTTAGATCCGATCTACAGTAATCGTACTAGAAATTGGTTCGAAATAAATTGGAATTTAGCCGCGCTCAATTTTAATCATAATTTTTCTTCAAAAACGAAGTTATCTGCGATGATTTTTGGTTTGGTCGCTGAGAGAAATTCACTAGGCTACAGAGGAAATCCCATCAACTTGAATAGTAATCCAGTGGCTGAAGATGATTATAAAGACCAAAATGGAGATTTTATTTATAACAGGGATTTGATTGCAGGAGTTTTTCGGAATTACGGTACCGAACTTAGATTGTTATCTAGATACAAATTAAAAGGAACAGCGGGTGTTTTTTTATTAGGAACCAAATTTTATAAATCGCGAAATATGGCAAAACAAGGTCCGGGAAGTATAGGGATTGATGCTGATTTTAATTTCAATTATGAACGATATCCAGACTATCCCAATCAATCGAACTTTACTTTTCCCAATCTTAATTTTTCATTATTTGGTGAAAATATATTTTTCATTAATGAGAAATTTGCGGTCACACCTGGGTTTAGATTTGAACATATCTTCACTGAGAGTGAAGGTGTTTACAGTGAAGTTCTTTTTGATATTGCCCAGAATCCCATAAGTAATGTTGAGCAAATAGATGATCGCTCTTTCAACCGCTCTTTTATGCTTTTTGGCTTGGGATTAAGCTATACTATAGGACCTAAAGCTGAAGGGTATGTCAATATTTCTCAAAATTACAGATCGGTCACTTTCAGTGATATTCGCACGGTAAGTCCCACTTTTATTGTGGATCCCGATATCACCGATGAGCAAGGCTATACCGTAGATCTTGGTATTAGGAGTTTGACTGCAAAGATGCTTAATTTCGATGTCAGTATTTTTGGATTGTTGTATGATGATCGAATTGGAATTATTTTGGATGATCGTGCCAATAGAGTAAGAAAAAATATTGGAGAAGCTTTTATTTATGGGATTGAGATCTTTGGAGATCTTAACTTGGTCAGTTCCCTCAATAAAGATTGGAAAGAGGTTAAATGGAATGTTTTTATCAATACGGCATTTACTGAATCAAGTTATCGAGCTTCTGAAGAAAACAATGTGAAAGGTAAAAAAGTGGAGTTCATTCCCATGCTTAACTTTAAAACTGGTGTAAATTTCGGTTTCCGAAATTTGATGGGGAGTTTGCAATGGATTTATCTTAGTGAACAATTTACGGATGTCGAAAATTCTACCATTGCTGTGGATGGAGATAATAGAAATGGACTCATTGGTGAAATACCTAGCTACCATGTCATGGACCTTTCCTTTGCCCATAGTTTTAAAAATTTTAAAATAGAATCAGGAATCAATAACCTCACGAATATCTCTTATTTTACCCGAAGGGCTACTTCTTATCCAGGCCCAGGGATCATTCCTTCGGAGTCCCGAAGTTTCTATATAACCCTCCAAGTTAAATTTTAAGTGTCCTTTTATGCGATGAGGGGAGATTAGGAACTCATTATGACAAAGCGAGTACCCAATTGGTATTAAAAAGTCCATTTAATAGGTGTCTTACTTAGGAGATTCCATTGCCCATTTTGTGTTCTGCAGGCCAAGCCTAGTAGTCAATTATTACATAACTCTGTGCTCTTAGCGTTACAGGTTTTTGCTTTTTAAGTGTCATTCCTTACTTTACTCATATAAAAAATACACTACTATTATTTGATGTCTTTAGCTTCCTTTACTTGTCAAAGTTATTAAAAGATTTGAAGTACTATTTTCATTGAGATCCATAGTCAGGAATGCAGCTATGCTTAAATCAATTTCTAGTGCCTTAAGTTCTTTGATATGTCTTTGTTGGGAAAGTGATGTTGAGGATATTTCAAAAGGGTTTCGGTATTATCAAGAATTTTTATTTATCTTAAACAAGGGTACATTCTTACATTATTTTTTTTCATTTAAATAATATTTACCGTCCTAAATATTCATGAGAAACTATTACATGGACACATTTGTTAAAGATAAATAAAGATTAGGTTAAGTTCATGAGGTTATTTAAAAGAATTTTGCTGTTGTGTCAATTATGGGCTTTGGCCATTTTTTTTAACTGTAGGGAAAGTGAATTAAATCCTGATATATATTTTAATACTCTTGAGACTCCGGTATATCTATCAGTAAATGAAGTTACCATCAAAGCGTCTGATGCCGCCGTTGTTGGACAGACTTACCTATTAAATAACGTTAGTTATGTCGTGGTAGATTCAGTTATGCTCTATAGTATGGTCAAAAACTATGTTGATAGCATTATACCTGTTACGACTTTTATTACAAATATGAATCAACTCTTCATCAGAGAAGAAAGATTACTAGCTAATGAGTTTCCAATAATGGATATCAGCTCATGGGACGTGAGCAACGTAACCGATATGTCTTTTATGTTTTCTGGCATTGGTCTTAATAGTTTTGTTGGAGATATCAACGATTGGAATGTTAGTGGTGTAGCTAATATGTCGTTCATGTTTGATGATAATGAAAAATTTAATCAAGACATTAGCAATTGGAATGTTCAAAATGTAATCAACATGCAAAGAATGTTCAGTCAAGCCAATGCCTTTAATCAAGATATTAGCAAATGGAATGTCAGTAAAGTAATAAATATGGAAAGTATGTTTAAAAGAGCCACTTCTTTTAATCAAAATCTTAATCCATGGGAGGTCGGAAATGTAATTGAATGTAATAATTTCAGCTTGCATGCCGATAAATGGATAGGAAAGAAGCCCATTTTTATCAATTGCTCAGAATAAATTTCATAATAAAGATATTTATTTGAATGAGTATCTACATTCGCTTAATTTATACTTGAAATTGTGCACTTTTATTTGACGACATACAAATCGATATGCGTATGATTCCATATAATCCTTGTTATTTTTGCTTGGTAGATCACATAAACTTAAACGAGAAAGTTGCAGTTTATGTGCTAACACATAATAATGATGGTCTCTTAAAGGGAGCGTGATAGGACAACTAACACTCAAAAATAATAACATCATGGATACATCAAATCGTACAGAAATCGGAGCTATAGGAGAGTTTGGGCTTATAGATAAAATTAATCAGCGTGTAGTCCTTCAACATGCTTCAACACTAAAAGGCATTGGAGATGATGCTGCGATCATTGATGGCGGATCTGATCATAAAAAATTGATCAGTACCGATATGCTATTGGAGGGCGTCCATTTTGATTTGAGCTATATGCCATTGACACATCTTGGATATAAGGCGGTAACGGTAAACGTTTCGGATATTGCGGCTATGAACGGAATACCCAAACAAATGACGATCAGTCTTGGCTTGAGTAATCGTATGTCTGTGGAGGCTGTGGAAGCTCTTTATGAGGGGATTTATGCAGCAGCAAAAGACTATCAGATTGATATAATAGGAGGAGATACTACCTCTTCGAGATCTGGTTTGGTCATTTCGATTACCCTCATCGGTGAATCGGCACCAGACAACATTGCCTATAGAAATGGCGCCAAAGAGGGAGATATATTATGTCTTTCAGGAGACATTGGCGGTGCCTATATGGGTTTGCAAATTTTAGAACGTGAAAAAGAAGTTTTTAAAGTAGATCCAAAAATGCAACCCCAATTAGATAAATATTCCTATATAGTGGGCCGGCAATTGCGTCCAAAAGCTCGGATGGATGTCATTCATGAATTACGAGACTTGGGCATTTTACCTACTTCAATGATTGATATTTCGGATGGGCTTGCCTCTGAAATTTTTCATTTATGCGAGCAATCCCAAAAAGGAGCTTGTATTTATGAGGACAAGTTACCCATTGCAAAGCAAACCTTTGAAACCGCTGCTGAGTTCAGTATGGATCCTAACACCGCAGCGCTCAATGGGGGCGAAGATTATGAACTCCTTTTCACCATTGATCAAAAGGATTTTGAAAAAATGAAAAATCATGATGACATCAACACAATTGGTTACATGCATGCGCCCGATTTAGGTAAGGTTATGGTGACCAACAATAAAAACACCATTGAATTGACTGCGCAAGGCTGGATTCATTTCTAAGCGCCTTTTTTTAATATTTTCTAGAGTGTTGATACATAGAGAAGTGAGAACTGCTCAGTATTGATAAGATTCTGTTCAATGAAAGGCATTTATGAGGCAATTAATTTTAAATAGAGAGGTGATAGCTTTGGTTTTATCTCCATTGATTTCATGGGGAAAAGGCTCTTTTGCTAAGTTAATGCTATAAATATATTCAATATTCTAGTAATAGAAATCTATTTGAGTAAAGGCAAAAAATAAGCGGTTGACTTTTTGATCAACTGCTTAACAATTCTAGAATATGTAAACATCTCTTTCAAATAGACCCTCTTTTAAATTTAGTTTTGGGTAATTACAGAGATGACTACTTTTATTTCATCATAAATCAATTTATCACCTAAGTCCATGAAAAAACTTCCTGATCGATGCTTTACTCCATATTCCGAACGGTCAAAAGTGAAGTTGGCCGATGCTGTATAACCATTTTCAGTAGGTGTTAAGGAGGCATCAAATTCAAGAGATTTTGTAATATCTCTAACGGTAAAATCAGCGACGATTCGGTATAGATTATCTTTTTCTTCCGTGGCTTTCACAATGATCAACTGTGCGGTTGGAAATGCATTGGCATCAAAGAAATCTTCAGATTTGAGATGATTTTCTAATTTACTGCGATAGGCCTCTGAAACATCTAAATTTGCGATGGATGTCATATCAACTTCAAAAGCACCCCCGGTCAATTGTCCATCCGAGATCTCTAGAGTACCAGATTTTAAACTTATAAGTCCATTGTGAGTGGTAGTAGCACTGCCCCCTTCCCATTCAATAGTACTTTTTTGAGTATTTACAGGCACCGTTTCAAGCGGGGATAGATTTAAGGTCAGTAAGGATAAAATAATTGTTAAGGACATAAGATATTTTTCTAAGTAATGATAAATTATTTTTCTATTTGAGCAATGTAATTGATAAGTTCTAATTTCTGGGTTAATCTAAATTAATAAATAACAAATAATAAATTTTTATTTTGTGGTTAGTTTTTTTGGAGAGTAGTAGGTGTTAGAGCCACCCTAAGGTTCTATTCGATCAGCGTAATGTTTGGAATTTCCAATTCTTTATATCGTCAGTAACTATTTCTATAATACGACCATGAACCAAAATTCAAAACAGTTGAAGATTATTGAGGCTTATTGGTTAATTTTAATGTTTTAATGCAAAGGGCATGATCATAATAGACAAAACCGTAATTTCTTCAGATATTTATCAGGAACAGTTCATCTGTGACTTAGACAAATGCAAAGGAGCTTGTTGCGTAGAAGGAGATCTTGGAGCTCCTTTGGGTCTAGATGAGCTACCACTGATTGAAGGTGCTGTCGAAGAAGCAAAAACTTATTTATCCCAAGAATCGAAAGAAATATTAGATAAAGAAGGCGCCTATATCTTAGATGAAGAGGGGGATTTCTCCACGACCACCCTGAAGGGTAAGGAATGTAGTTTTGCCTTTTATGATGAGGAGAAAACTTTAAAATGTAGTCTTGAACAGGCATGGATTCATGGTAAATCAAACTTCCAAAAGCCCATAAGTTGCCATTTATATCCCATAAGGATTGCCCAATTGCAAGAATATGAAACCCTCAATTATGATCGATGGAGTATTTGTGAATGCGCCAGGATCTTAGGTAAGAACAAGGGCGTAGCGATTTATAAATTTTTAAAGGAACCACTTATTAGGAAATATGGCGAGGATTGGTATCAAAAGTTGTGTAATGAAATCGATTTACTGAAGTCGGATACGCCCAAGGCATAAAAATAAAGAGAGGTGAAAGGAACTCAAGGAATAAGATACGATCAAATAGCAAACTTTCTGGGGGCCAAAAAAACCCTAGTTATGGGCAAACTTATGATGAAGATGAGATGGATGATCAAACTAAATCCGACAAGATAAAGGAGCTTATTTGGGTAGACTTCGGAGATTCCAAAGGGCTGAAAAGTGAGTAAAAATAAAAAAATAAAGAGTCCAAAAACGAAGGAAACTATTTATTTTATTTCAGATGATTCAAAAAATGGGAAAGGAGCTAAAATCCATTGATTCATTTTGTTAAATGACATAGTTACGTATTGATTGATCGTCTTTTGAGGAAATGAAAAGGGAGGTAATTGGTGAATAATGACTCTGGGCTTATCAAACAAGGCATCACCTATTCTAGGTAACGAGTGCTATTAAAAATGGACTAAAAAGAAATTGAGTTAAAGTATTATTTTGCCTAAAGTGTACCTTTGATGGTTGAATTTCTGTGATTGATCCATAAAAAAGATATTATTACTGGGCTATTAGTTTAAGAGATTGATCTTTCTTTTTTTTCCAAATATATTGGTGGTTATATGCCTATTCGGCATCTCTTGTAGTACAGCGATTACTTGCAGAATCCTATAACCATTAAATTCAGAACAATTTATTACAGTCATTGGTTAGGTTAATTTCAGCTTAAAAAAATCGTAGGGTTGATTATGTGCGTCATTTGCCAGAGACTGTAAGGCTTTATAATGATCGTTTAGATTTAATTCTGGATGGATAAAATTGAAATTCTTGTGTCTCCAAAATGACATGGAGGCGCCAGCGTAGGCAGTAAAGGCACCCAGCCCCTTTTGTTCAATTGCCGTGAAGGTAACTTGCTTTGAATAACCTCTTAAAAAACCTTGTACTTTATTGGCGTTGAGACGACCTTCTTCGGAGCAAAGCCCAATAATAGCCATGCCGACATCAAATATGCGATAATAATGAGCAGCTTCCTCGAAATCCATTAGGGTCACCTTCTGTTCGTCTGGGCTAATAAGCACATTATCACAGAACAGATCACTATGTATGAAAGCCCGTGGAAGTTCATCAGATAAGTGAGGTACTAACTCTGAGACGATGTTTGTAAGCCAAGTTCCAAAAGGATCTTTTGGCGCATAATCATTTAATAGATCAAAATGCTCTTTTCCAAAGTTGAGAACATTTGGCAGATAATCAGGGGGAGATATTCGATGAAGTTTACCTACCTGAAATCCTGCCAACTCGATCAGCGGCAGTGTTAAATAGGGCTTGATTCCTCCCGAGATGAATCTTTTGATCATGACAGGTTTTTGGCGCCAAAGCGTGATCGGCATCCCGTTTTTGGCAGAGACTATTTTTGAGGTCTCAAAACGATTATTTTCTAGGTATTGAAGGAGTTGACTTAGGGCCAGAACCTCTTCCCAAGTTTTTTGCTCAAAGAGACTGATGACGTAGTTCTCTTCCTTGAGAGTGACTTGGTAATTGGTATTTTCAATACCCCCACTTAATACGCTAAAGGAATCAAAGGGTTCTAATTCATAGGGTGTCAAAATCTCGAAAAGGTCTGGAGTAGTTAGCGTTGTATAAGGGTCCATTTTTTGAAAAAAATTAAGAAGGGTGATGTAAATCCCAATGGGTATTCATGGTTTCTTTAAAGGCGCTGTGTAAGTGGGAATAGTGACAGGTATAATTTTTTTGGCATTTTACTTTTGCTTCCTCAATAGAAGGATGCCTAGCGGCTCGAGAGATTTGATCAGCACCCAATAAACGTTCCAACGTCTCAGAAAACTTGGCCGGATGGGCGGTAGCGAGACAAATCAATGGATGCCCGCCCAATTGTGCTTTTAATTGATCTGCTGCGGCTACCGCCACTGCTCCATGTGGATCCAATAAATAATTTTCCTTGTCGAAGACATTTTTAATGGTTTTTAATGTCTGCTCATCGGAGATACTTTTGGATAAAAACCCTTTTCGGTATTCGGCCATCGTTTCTGCGTCAAAAATGACCTGTCCTGTTCGCTCAAAGGTTTCCATCCATTCCTTAATTTTTGTCGAATCTCTCTCCACATTAAAATACAAAAAACGCCAAAAATTGATAGGAACCAATATATCTATAGCAGATGAAACGGTTTCGTGAATGGGTTGCTTTGAAAACACACCTTGTGTAAAAATTCGGTTTAGGCAGGCGTTTTGATTGTTCGCTACTACCAAATAATGAATTGGCAATCCCATCTTTCTAGCCAATCCTCCAGCACATAAATTACCAAAGCCACCAGAAGGTACGGCCATGTTTACGGGAGCGCCAACTTCTTTCGCAATGCGCAGGTACCCATAGAAATAATGGACGGTCTGCATCATGATCCGTCCCCAATTAAGGGAGTTGACACTAGACAGGTTAAGTTTATTTTTAAAAGTATCATCAGCATAAAGTTGGCTAATGACGACATCAAGATCATCACTCCCCTCCGGACAATTAAAAACACCCACGGGGTGAACATTGGTATGAGGTAGGGTGGTCATTTGTCTTTCTTGTGCCTTAGTAATGAGTCCTTTCGGATACAAAATCCAAGCATCTAAATTAGATTTTCCGGCAACAAAATGCGCTGCGGCGGGGCCCGTATCTCCTGTGGTCGCTACGATCACCGAGAGATGTTCGCTTTTTCTTTTAAGAAAAAAATTAACCAAATTAACCATAAAAGACATGCCTACGTCCTTAAAGGAAAGGGTAGGGCCATAAAACAATTCCATGATGTAGGTCTCATCCCGAGTTTCCAACTGATGAAGGGGAATGACTTCTTTGGTTTCAAAAGTGTCATAACATTCATCAAGGAGCAGACGCAGCTCAACAGCAGAGACAATACTACGATCAATAAACAATGATAATACTTCGAATGCCAGTGCTTTGTAGCTCAGGGATTTCCATTGATTTAAATCAGAATGCGTCACTTTTGGTAAATATGCGGGCACATATAATCCGCCATCTGATGCGTAGCCATCCATAATAGCTTTTTCAAAGTCAACGGTAGGACCACCTCCTTTGTTGCTTTTATAATTGAGCATCTTGCTGGGTCAATAGATGTTGCAAATAAACTGATTTGGCAATCATGATGTCTTGCACTGCCACACCTGTTAAATCTACTATTGTTATTTGATGATCATTTTTACGTTGTAATTTAGGGTCTTGGATAGCAGCACCCAATTCGTATATGTCATCAGTTTGGATAAATCCCCCTCTGGTCGCTTGATGAATTTCACCCCTACTTTTGCTTTGGGGCAGGCTATCGGCAATGATCAGATCGGCTTTTTTTAGTAGGTCTCCTGATAATTCTTGCTTGGTAGCGGTATCGGATCCTACGGCCGTAATGTGGGTACCTGCTTGAATGTCATCGGCATGCAATAGCGCTATTTCTGAAGGGGTGGTGGTAACTATAAGTTGACAATATTGGGCCACTTGTGAAGGAGAAGTTGCTATGTGTATATTCCAATTTGAATCTAAGTCGTGCTTCAATTTTTTGGCATGGCGTTCATTTCGACCCCACAGCCATACGTCACGGCATGTTAAGATTTTTTGAAGATGTTGTAGTTGAAGTTTAGCTTGAATCCCTGTGCCTATGATGCCAATGGCCCTTACATTTTTAGGTGCAAAATAGTGGGCTGCAAGTGCTCCCGTGGCTGCCGTACGAATATCAGTGAGATAGCCGCCATCCAATAACAAGGTCATCAGCTGGCCTGTTTGCTGTTTAAATAAGAGCATTAAACCTTGACCTGAGGCGATACCTAATTTTGGATTTTCATAGAAACCTGAGGCGATCTTAATGACGTAATAATCATCATCAAAGATATAGCCATATTTTATATGAACATCGCCTGGGGGATTATTGAAAAGAAGTTCTCCAACTGGTGGCACTATACTTTGACCATTACTAAAGGCCTTAAAGCCTATTTCCATCGCATGGATTATGTCAACTTCCTTGAGCAGAGATTTGATTTCATTGATTTTGAGAATTGTAGGCATGAGTTTCCGTTTGTTCAAACTTAGGAATTTTGCTGTTAAACAGCTAATGCTGGCACCTTATTAATTAATGAATTTTAAGGGGCGGAAAAAAAACTATAGTAAAAAGAAAAGACCTGACTAGTTGGAGATCCCGTTGAGGTACATCTCAAACATGAAGGGATTTTTAAGGGGTTCATTAATGATTGGATGAGGCGAGAAAGGTGCGATTCTACCCAGTCCGTTTCTACCCGTGATTTCATCAATGGCGATGCTTAACAATAATTCATCATCAGCTCCAAGGGGTCTCATGAATTCTAAATAATCAGTTTCTTTGGCTTCAATATCGGGTAAAAATCCTGTAGAATAATCACTAAAATCTAATGAATTAGCCAATTTGCTTATGATGGGTTGGACAGCATAGGTGTGATTGGGATTGAGATTACCGTCTTTTTCTGTAAAATCTGATTGTGGAGAGTCATATAAAGTTCTTGATCCTTCATTTTTACCTACCGTTTGATCTCCAATGATTCGGACTTCCATATATGGCAATAGTCCAGCTATCAGGAGTTCGCTTGCAGATGCAGATCGATTACTAACCAAGATATAAATTCGTTCAATATTTAACTCATTCAATGTACGGGTTGAGACGCTCTCATATTCGGCATCTACTACGTCCAAATCATCCACAAAAAAAAGGGCGCGGGTATTGCCTCCGTGCTTTTCATTATATAATATCTTACCAAAGACATCTGCCCGAGTTGCTTTACCGTAAATCATGCTGGCCAAATGCATGGTGGTATAAATAGATCCTCCACCGTTATATCTCAAATCTAAAACTAATTCTGTAACATTTTCATTTTTGAACAGTCCGAAGGCATCATTAAGTTGCTCATGAAAAGTATGTCTAAAGCCATTGTACATGAGATAGCCAATTTTGTGTCCTTCAATTTCTAAAACTTTTTCGAGAAAGACGGGGTTTTCTGTCAATTGTCGAGCAAAAAAAGAGGTCGTCGTACGGGTAGGTATGAGCACATTATCTTCAATTTTAGCGACGTCGAGCGTGTAGCTTGCTTGATTTTGCAATAATTCCTGATAATTGTCCATAGTCATGAGGCTACCATTGATGCCATAAAATAATTCACCACGTATTAAGTCTACCTCAGAGGCAGGCGAGTCGGGCAACACATACCTAACATAGCCAACGACACTATCTCCCAACCATCTTACCAGACCATATTTGAAGCCAAAAGTGGTAGTTATGCCTGCAAAATATTCGTCTTGAGCATTGTAATCATCGGTAATCCATGAAAATCGATCATCAGCATATCTCAATGACTCAAATAAGAGATTGGGATCATCGAATTGATTCAAAAAAGTATTTCTTTCGCTACTAGTGGCAAATTGCTCATCTTTCAAGTCATCCACGTCTTCTTGCCAATAATACCAAGAATTCATGGCTCCCCAAAGGAAGGCGTTGACTTCATTTTCGGCAGCAATGCCTGGGTCATCATCTTTATTGCAACTCGTGAAAAAAAACAAAGAATTGAGGACAAAAAGCATCGGTATTAAATTCAAATAGCGCATGAAAAATTTTTTATTGAGAAACTGAGGTATGAAAATAAATTCTTCCTCGCTTAGTATATGTTCTTTAATTTTCATGGCTAATATATCAAGAAATGAGGGTTTTTTGCCATTTCCACGCTGATTTCATCATGTCATCTAAATTGAGTTGAGCCTTCCAGTTCAGTTCATGATTGGCCCGTGTCGTATCAGCATAGATCTTTACGATGTCTCCAGTTCTCCGATCCACTACTTCATAGGGTACTTTGGTGTGATTGATCCTTTCAAAGGCTTGAATGACTTCAAGTACAGAGCTCCCTTTGCCCGTTCCGATGTTGAAATATTCATAGGATTTTTTTTGTTCATTGTTTAGCATACGTTCAATTGCACGGACATGTGCTTTGGCAAGGTCTACCACATGGATATAATCTCGTATGGCTGTTCCGTCGGGTGTATTATAGTCATTTCCATATACTTTCAATTTGGATCGTAGCCCAGCTACTGTCTGAGTAATAAAAGGAACCAGATTGGCTGGAGTTCCAACCGGCAATTCACCGATCAAGGCAGAAGGGTGTGCCCCTACAGGATTGAAATACCTTAATGACAAGGCTTGGAGTTGCCCATTAGTTCGGGTCGTATGATTGAGAATATCTTCTCCTATTTGTTTGGTGTGCCCATAGGGTGATTCGGCCAAAGCAAATGGTGTATCCTCAGTTACTGGAAGCCGAGAGGGTTGACCATAAACGGTACAACTAGAAGAAAAAACAAGATTTGAAACTTTATATAATTCCATTAATTTCAATAAATTAAGCATGGAATTTAAGTTTACATCATAATATAAAAGAGGTTTCTCTACGGATTCGCCGACTGCCTTTTTCGCAGCAAAATGAATAATACCATCGAATTTATTGTCCTTGAAGAGTTTCTCTAAGGAGGGAGAATTTCTCAAATCAAACTGATGAAATTCAGGTTTTGTACCTATTATTTTTTCGATGCTCTCAATTGTACGATGCTCAGAATTAGACAAGTCATCCACGATAATGACCTCATAACCTTGATGAATGAGTTCAACAGCCGTATGTGATCCTATGTATCCAGTACCTCCAGTTAACAATATTCTTTTAGCCATAATACCTATGTAAAATACAAGATTAAGGTAACGAACTTAATTTTTTTTTAAAATAGCTTAATATAATTCCAATTGTATTCATCATATTTTAGATGAAGGGGTACGCCTCAAAGGCTTGAAATAATGAAAAAGGAATTGAAGTCAACAAAAAAACATAGTGGGACCATACTACTAAAAATCTTTTCATAATTTTTATTTTTCGGATGTAATAGGCCATTTTTGCGAAATGTTTTCATTTTTAAACAAGGAGAATTTAGCTCTATCATTGTTGTTGGCATTTGTTTGTGCAAATGTGATGAGTCATACTACTGATATTTCCCCAGTATACGGTAAGGTTGCTTTTTTCTTACTTTTCTCTCTTTGGCTCGGGATTTTATCGAAGTTGGGTAAAAGTAGCTGGATAAAGAGACTTAGAAAGAAATCAAAGAATAAAGAAGACGAGTCCTGAATTCAATTGATCATTTCTAAAAGCTTTGTCATTCTATAATATTCCGTTTTTACCGAAGTAAGTATTTGAGTAGCGGACTTTTGGTAATTGTTCTTATGCTGATTCTTGGCCAATAATACTTTTCAAGTAGACTGACTTTTACATGATAAGGATAATGCTCTTGTACTAGGCTTGTGCTCCTGGTGATTTTGTTGATCTAACGATTGTTCTTTATTACTAGGTTCATAGGCTCAGAAACGAACACTTTTATCCCATAATCCTTAATTTCTCTGGTTGCAAAAAGAAGGTCTTCAAACTAAATGGCAATTTTTCTATAATATTCCATGAAACAGCGTAGTCTTTTCATCCCTTCTAATATTCCGTAACAGCAAGTTGAGTTCCCTGAGGTCTCACAGATGGTCAGATAAATGTCATGCTATATTAAAATTTTTACTCATATTGCTGGTATGAATCATTTCTTATCCAAGAATTGTTGTTCTTGATATATGGATAAAATTATCAATCTCTCGGCATTAATTATGGGGGCGGGACTTTCTTCTCGCCTTCCAGGGGCCAATAAATTACTTTTGGATTGGCAAGGGAAGCCGATTCTCCTACATACCATTTCAAATGTTTTAGCGGCAGGATTTCATGAGGTCTTGGTGGTGTTAGGGAATGATGAGGATGAATTCAAATCCGCATTGCAAGGCTTTGGTAATGAAATTAAAATAATCACTAATTCAAATTATAAAAAAGGATTGACCAGTTCTATCCAACAAGGAGTTGATGCCGCGGATGATCAGACCAATGGGTTTATTATTTGTTTAGGGGACATGTTTGGTATCAAAGGTTTTGATTACGCAGAATTAGCCCGATATCATTTGTTAAATACTCATGAAGATGAACTCATAACCTTACCTAAAGTAGGTGATAAAACAGGTAATCCTGTTATTTTTTCACAATCTTTTAGATTTCGAATTATGCATCACGATGATCCTGAGGGTTGTAAATTGATTGTGAAGACTGCGAGGCATTCGGTTCAATATTTTAAATCTAATAGACATCAATTTTTGCAAGATATAGATACTTGGGATGATTATTATCGTCTCAGTGAGCGCTGACTAATCAGTAAAATAAAATACTGAGTTTCGAAATAAACTTTCCTGTCGGTTACTTAAATGCAACGGTGTGCCTCAGCTTTTAAGTCGACCCCTCGATGATAATTATGTTTTTTTTCTTATGGGGTTACCTACAATCTCAACGGGGCTCAAATATAAAGAGTCAGAAACTATGTATAAAAATATTCTCAATATAAAATAAATGGAAATTCGAAATAATTAACAATGCCAAAAAATATAACAATCCTTTTTGTCGATGACGAACTTACTTCCATTGAATATTTCAAAACACCATTTTCATATAAGTAAAACATCTTAATTGTACAATCAGGAGAAGAGGGCTTGGATATTTTGCAGAAACACGAAAATATAGTTTTGATATTGACAGATCACAGAATGCCGCAGATGACTGGAATTTCTTTTTTGATAAAATCCATGAAGTCATCGTCTGATAGTATGAGAATTCTAATTTGGGGTCATTCAGAAAATGAGCTGGTCATGAGGGCTATTATTGAATGACATGTTTTCTATTTTATTGTAAAACCATGGTCTTTTATTGATATGTCTGCAGCCATTAAATATGCTCTAGAAACCTTCAACTTAAGAATAACTAACAAGAAATTGAAATTATTGAATGAACAAAAGGAGCATGAAAATATTGAGGTTCAGTTAAAAAATCTTCAGACTCAAATTAATGCTTATTTTCTCTTCAATTGTTTGACCAATTTATATGCATTGATTGTTGAGAATGAATCTGCGCAGTTTTTTGTAAAAAAGTTATCTCTTATGTATCGGTTTATGCTCGAACAAAAGGTGGATCAGTTGTCAGATCTCGAAAATGAGCAAAGAGTAATTGAAAATTATTTTTATCTTCAAAAAGTTCGTTTTGAAGAAGGACTTTTCGTGAGTATTCAAGTTTCAGAGAATCTTAAGGAATTCAAAATGGCCGCTGGTACTTTATTACTAATGGTTGAAAATGCCATTAAGCATAATATTATTTCCCAGAAGCATCCGTTACACGTGCTGATCAAGAGCGATCAAAATTTTTTATACGTGATCAATAATTATCAACCCAAAAAGGATGTAATCTCAATGGGCGTAGGACAGCAAAACATCATCAAGAGATATGCTTTGTTCACTGATAGATTACCTGAGTTCTAAATGAGTAAAAAGTATTATTCTGTTAAAATTCCTTTACTAAAACAAGCGTCAACTATGTATAACATAGTAATTATTTATGACAAACCACTCGTTGCCAACCATAATGAAAAGCTTCTTAACTCAATGAATACCGATACCCAAGTGGTTGCAAACTTGGATACCGTGTTAGGTGCCATTATTGGTTTAATCAAAATACATGCGATTTGATTATTTCTGACGTGCAGTTGGGTGATGGGTTAAGTTTTGAAATTTTCCAAGCAATTAATAATATAAAACCCATCATTATGGTCACGGCATACCACCAATATGCTGTAAGAGCTTTTAAAGAAAATAGTGTTGATTATTTATTGAAGCCCGTGACGAAAGAAAAACTCCATTTAGCTATTCAGAAGTTTCAATATTCCAGAATTAAAGGATTAGATATTGAAGGAATTTTAAAGGGATATCTCTTCAACAAAAAGACTTATTAACGACGCTTTTTGGTGAATACTGGAAAAAAATTAGATTCAATAACGGAAGATGAAATAGCAAATTTTTATTCAGATGAACGTTATGCTATTTTAGTAACTCATGAAGGGAAATTCATTTTGAATCAAACTATGATGGAAATACATACAAAATTAGATCCGACTCTTTTTTTTCGTATCAATAGAAAAATTATCACTTCTTTGCTAGCGGTGGATGACATATAACTGTTTTTTAAAAGTAAGATTCATCTTAAATTAATTCCAGCGCCTTCTTTTTCACCCTCAGTAGTTGTGACCTCATTAAAAAAGAACAGTTTTGAAAATGGCTTAATGGTCATCAAGAATAAAAGGCACTTTAAAAATAAAGAAGACCTACTGCTGGTCAGCTTATTGATCCCTTGGAATTAGAGTCGAATTGGAAATACTTTTTATTTAGTCTTAGGGTTTCTTTTTTATTAGCATAATCAACTTATTTTTACATTCTGTTTTGCGCACGTGGCGGAACTGGTAGACGTGCTAGGTTGAGGGCCTAGTGGCTAATTATGGCCGTGGAGGTTCGATTCCTCTCGTGCGCACACCCAAGGCTTTGGAAAGCAGCTGATTTTCCAAAGCCTTTTTAAATTTTAGAATATGAAAATGAATATACCCCTTTTAAAAAATCTATGCGAAACTCCCGGAACTTCCGGTTTTGAGTCTCAAATAAGAGACATTATTGAAGTAGAGATTACACCTTATTGCGATGAGATTTCCATTGATAATATGGGTAATTTAATTGCACTGGTCAAAGCCAAAAAAGTAGTATCTCCGCCAAGAATTATGCTAGCTGCCCATATGGATGAAATTGGCTTTATGGTGACACACATTGATGATAATGGCTTTGTTCGATTTCATACATTGGGAGGCTTTGATCCAAAAACCCTCACAGCTCAACGTGTGGTGATTCATGGTCAGAAGGCAATCATTGGAGTTATGGGTTCCAAGCCGATTCATTTAATGAAGCCAGAAGAACGAAACAAGGGGGTACAAATAGAAGATTTCTTCATTGATACAGGGATGTCTGGAACAGAAGTAAAAAAAATCATAGCTGTAGGTGATCCGATCACTAGAGAAAGAGAGTTGATTGAAATGGGTAATTGTATCAATTGTAAATCCCTAGACAACAGGATATCAGTTTATGTATTGATCGAGATTCTTAAGCAATTAAAAAACTCTCAAATAGATGTTTATGCCGTATTTACGGTGCAAGAGGAGGTAGGTTTGAGGGGTGCCCAAGTGGCATCGCATCATATTGATCCAGATTATGGATTGGCCATAGATACGACTATTGCATTTGATTTACCCGGGGCGCAAGCCCATGAGCAAATAACATCACTTGGGAATGGACCTGCTATTAAAATCATGGATGCTTCCACCATATGTGACCCTAGAATGGTGAAGTATTTGAAACAAACTGCTACATATTCTGAAATACCATGGCAACCAGAGGTACTTACGGCAGGAGGAACTGACACTGCGGGATTACAAAGAACTGGTAAACACGGAGCCATTGCAGGTGCCGTTTCTATTCCTACGCGTCATTTGCATCAAGTCATTGAAATGGTACATCAGGAGGATGTTCTAAATGCCATTTTGTTAATCAATCAATTTATTGAAAAAATAACAAGTTTTGATTGGAAGAGATAAAGAATAGCTCTTTTCGATTCAAATCGAGATGGTATTAAGAATCAAAATCATATTTAAGTAGATTTTCATCTTCTTTATTTTTTTTGATCATTTTCGACTTCATTAAATTCTTTTCATGTTGATAGATATGGGTTATTTTTTCTGTTTGGGCCAATAATAATGCGGATAAAATAAAGACGATATGAATGATAATTTCAATAATAATTTCTTCACTGCTCACTTTAGTTGCCGCCTCTCTGTAATCAACGAAGGTTTTTAAGAGCTGAACGCCCGTTATAGAGGCGAGGGAGGTAGCTAACTTTATTTTCAACTGACCTGCATCCAAATTATTTAGCCACAAGGGTTTATCTTCATGTAAATCGAGATCCATCCGGCTTGTAAATATCGAATATCCACCAATGGTTACAATGACCAAAAGGTTCATTACCATTGAAATATCCACAAGGTTCAAAACACTCAACATCATCTCAGTTTCTTCCCACGGACCCGACTTTGAACCAACCGGTTGATTGAGGAGCCTTGTGAACATATTGAAGAGTTCATGAAAAAAGACATAGAGATAAATAAAAGAACCAAAAATCAATCCGCCGTACATAGGGGCCTGCACCCAACGGCTCCAAAACATAAAGCCTTCAAATAAGTTTTCTAATTTTTTTGACATAATTACAAACGATGCACTAAAATTTGTGGAAAGATAGACAAATTATTTTTTTAATGATTTCAGTTTATCACATTAATAAGAAGGAATAATTAGGATCATTTTGAAAAGAGTATTTACTAAATTTTGGTAGGGGTATTTCTTTTATAAAAATAAAAAAATAGGCCAACTTAAAAGGACCAATAGTTTGCGTTGATATGAGATTTAGATATTTTTGTAATCACTAAATGCCAAAGTGGCGGAATTGGTAGACGCGCACGACTCAAAATCGTGTTCTTTCGAGAGTGAGGGTTCGATTCCCTCCTTTGGTACTTAAATTTATCTAATTCTGTCTCAGATAAATTCTAATGTCATCAATTATCTCTAGTTATATTTTTTTCAGATCAGTTTGAAACAATTATGTTAGCTTTATGGAAATGGCAATGTAATATGGATCAATTTTGTAGTTTCAATGCTTCAGCCGATCACTTTCCTGTTCCTAGTCTTTTCATATTAAAGAATACGCTCGAGGCTTGTCTGCAAACCAAACTTTCACCTCGGTCTAAGTCGCTTTAAAAAACAAAGACGCTTTGTATTTATTTAAATGGTCTACCGATAGCCAATGGCTGTGCGTATAGAAAACATTGAATTGATCTTGATCTCTATATAAATGAATAGATTCACAACCTTTAAAATCAGAAATTTTACTTTTGATATTTTTAAATAATTTCTGAAACTCTAAGACTTTTTCTTCTTGAAATTCCATACGGACAATTCTCAATAGCATCATTGAATATTGAAATTTATATAAACAGAAGCATCCATTCGGATACCTAATAGTTCTGAGGCTCGCCCCATATTGATACCAATTTGTAAGACTTTTTCTGAATTAAAAAACACAAAACACTCACCAGGATCGACGGTATCATAGCCTTCATGCAATCGATCAAAAATCTCTCTACCTATTTGTATTTGGAAGGTCACTTGTCCGTTAATTTTCTGAATTTCAAGATAATCAGTATGCTTAATATTGGTGATTAAATTGCCATAGTGATCTATATGAATGACATGGCCAACCATACCCTTTTTTGTAATTTTAGCGGTTCGATCAATCAGTTGCTGGTGATCAGTTATGATCCGACCAATGTGCTCAAGACCACGTCCCATGACCAGATCGTTGACTGCTTGAGCAACTATTTTTAGATAAGTAGTTTTTGTATTAATAGGGCAAATTTCAACGACTAGGGAGGGGTTTTCAGTGCTTATAATACTGAAAATACCAGAATCTGTGCCAACGAAGTGGTGGCCTTCCAACGTAAGTCCAATCCATCGATTTTTCAGGCTTCTGGAAGAATTCATTGTAATGAGATGAACGGTACCCTTGGGAAATTTTTTGAAAGCATTGCGCAACACGTAACCTCCATGAGCGATATCTGATAATTTAATTTCATGGCTGATATCAACGATGGTTAACTCGGGGTTGAGGTTTAGCAGCGTTCCTTTGGTAGCGGCGACATAATGGTCTTCTAATCCGTAATCAGACATAAAAGTGATTAGGGCCATGTTTGAAAAGAATATTTGTTTAATTTGTCATTGAATTTGCAATAGCAAAAATAGGCAAAGACAGATTTAAAAAGACACTTCACTTGCTAGAAAAAATATTTACACTAGAAAACATACCCTTGGTTGATTTTCTTGGAACAGAAAATGCCAATATAAATGAGATTATGTCAGCCTTTCCGGACGCTAAAATTATCTCGAGGGGCAATGAGATCACTATTAAAGGTGCAGCTCCTCAATTGGTCAAGATCAATGAAATTTTGAACTCATTGATTCTTCATTATCACAAATACGGGAATCTTACGCGGGATCATGTGATTTCATATTTGGCAGATGAAAATCATCTAAATAAGGGTGATGATTTGGTAGAAATTTTGGTTTATGGTACCAAAGGGTTGAAAATAAGTGCAAAGACCCCAAATCAAAAAAAACTAGTAAAGGCCGTACAGAAAAATGATTTGGTCTTTGCCTTAGGACCAGCTGGAACTGGGAAGACTTATATATCTGTAGCTTTGGCTGTGATGGCGTTAAAAAATAAAGACGTAGCCAAAATAATCATTACCCGACCAGCGGTAGAGGCAGGCGAAAGTCTGGGATTTCTACCAGGAGATTTGAAGGATAAAATAGATCCTTACCTAAGACCTATTTACGATGCATTAAGTGATATGGTCCCGCCAGAGAAGTTGAAGTTTTATCAGGAAAATAATGTTATTGAGATAGCCCCATTGGCTTATATGAGGGGCAGAACGCTCAATAATGCCTTTATTTTGCTGGATGAAGCCCAAAATGCGACACAAAGTCAGATCAAAATGTTTCTCACACGTATGGGTCCTAGTTCAAAGGTAATTGTGACGGGCGATAAGTCCCAAATTGATTTACCGCTAAGGCAAAAATCAGGATTGCTAGAAGTGTTAGAAGTACTTAAGGAGACCAAAAATATTGGATTTGTACACCTTGACGAGCGAGATGTACTTAGACACCGCCTGGTCAAAAGTATTATCAAAGCCTACTCTAAACATTATGAATCATAAGATTGTAGCCGCAGATTCAGCTGTATTATTACATAAATCTTATGAAATTAGACAATGTGTTTTCGTAAATGAACAAGGTGTTCCCGAAGCTATTGTACACGAAGATGCGAAAAGTTTGGCTCATTATTTTGTTGCGATAGATGAGGATGGCAATGCCTTGGGTACTGCACGTTGGAGGAAAACTTCTCAAGGCGTGAAGCTAGAAAGGTTCGCAGTATTGCCAGTTTATAGAAATAAAGGATTAGGTGCAGATTTGTTAAGATCCATTTTGGTAGATATTAAAAGTAAATTCGGATCGGGAATACTTGTGTATTTAAACGCGCAATTGGAAGCCATAAATCTTTATGCCCACCAAGGATTTTTACCGATAGGACCGAGATTTATAGAAGCAGATATTATGCATCAAAGGATGTCTCAAATAACTTGAGTATTATAAGTGTCACTTCATTACATTCTTTAATTAAAATAACGAGATTTTTTCATTAGAGAGTTATATTGTTTAAAACTGTATAACTGAATGTATCTATGGAATAACTATCCTTCTTTGCGCTATTTATTGAGTTTGATCCTCGGCATATGGATCTATGATTTTCATTTAGAAATTACACCTTATTTTACCCTTTCAATATTTAGTGGGCTAGCGATTCTTTACTTCTGGCTTGTTGCGAGGAAGTATTCCTTATTTCTCAGTGGCATTACTATTTTGTTAATGATTACTTTGATTGGATTGGATATGGCATGGCCTATTACACCGATGAGCGCAAAGATGTAGATCATTTGAGTCATGTTGATATTCAGTAAATAAGTTCTTTTTCAGGTTGGATCGTAGAGAATCCTATTGAGTAAGAAAAATATGTCAAATATATCTTTCGAATAGATTCGGTGCTCCTGGGAGTTCGATCAATTAAAAGGGAGGGAAAAATTCAACTTCATGTACGGAAAGAAATACACAAAAAGGTTAGGTCTTATGGTTCTTATCTCTATGTATCTGGAAGTTTATTCTCCATTAAATCCTCTAAAAATCCTATGCCTTTTGATTATGCTCAATACTTAAGCCGCCAACATATCTATTATCAGGCTTATGTGGGAGATGATGACATTATGAGTATCGATAGCTCTTCGCGTTTTAGTATTCGTGCTTTGGCATTTGAAATGAGGCATAAGGCAAAAGTCTTATTTCAAAATCAAATTAGGGATGATCAGTCAAGGGCTGTAGTAGTTGCCTTAGTACTTGGGATTAAGAATTATTTAGATCAAGAACTAAAGTCAGCTTGTGCTACTTCAGGAACCACGCACGTCTTAACTGTATCAGGATTACACATGGGTATTATTTTTCTAATTTTTAGGGTTTTTTTGAAACCCTTAAGAAATATATATTTAGGTCGCTATTACTATGTTATCGGGATCATATTGGGACTATGTCTTTATGCTTTTGTCACTGGTCTCGTGCCTTCAGTAATGCGTGCAACTACCATGTTTTCTAACGTGAGTTTGAGCGAACTGAATCATCGGACTTCTAATATTTATAATTCGATCGTACTGTCCGCATTCGTATTGCTTTTGATTGATCCAAATATGATTTATGATGTTAGCTGTCAGCTTTCATTTATTGCTGTGACAGGGATTGTTATTTTTTTTCCTCTGTTCTATAGCTTTTGGGAGATAAAAAATACGGTAGGAGATTGTTTTTGGGCACTTATGTGCACTTCTTTGGCAGCACAAATAGCTACCCTTCCTATTGCGATGTATTATTTTCATCAGCTTCCAACATATTTGTTATTATCCAATTTATGGGTAGTACCCGCTACATTTTGCATACTTATTTTGGCAGTTGTATTGTTGATAATCTCTTTTTTTTTGATCCAAGCCACTTATATATGGGATGGATACTTGAAAATTTGATAAGTGTTATGAATGCTTATGTCATGTGGATTGAGCGGCTACCATACAGTAAGATATCGGACTTGCATCTTTATTCAAGTGAGGTTTTAGTTATGTATTTGATACAGATATTGATACTAGTGGCTTTTAGAAAAAAATCATTTGTAAGGTTAGTATTTGGACTGCTACTCATTATTTTTTGGCAAATAATTAATTTGTTTAACCATATTAATGTGAATGAACGAAAAATGCTTGGGATTTATGATATGCAAGACCAAATGGGAATCGATTTGATTGAGGGTTATTCTGCTCGTTTAATGATTGATCGGTACAAATCCAGATCTTTTGAACGCTTGAAATAGAGGATAAATCTATTTTGTGGATTTTTAGGACTTCCGAGTACCTCCACTGATCTGACTGAGTTGTTTAAGATCGAAGAACTGTAACACTTCGGTCCCTTTCATCTGCTATTATGGCAAGGACATAAAATCATATTTAATCAGCAGTGGAAGTTTGTGGAAACGTTAAGTGTAGATTATGTCGTCATTACTGAGGAGTTAACCTTAGATTTTGAGTATTTATTGAGGTATTTAAAGATTTGGGGCCTAGTCATTGGTTCTAATTGTTCTCCCTATTATGCTGAGAAAATAAGCACTTGGGCTCACGAAATAAACGTACCTGTACATAATATAAAAGAAGATGGTTATTGGATGTTAGATTTGTAGTCACAGGAGCTGATATTATTGTTTTATATTTCAATAAAGCACTGCTAAGATTACTGGGTTTAATGTAAATAAGTTTGACTGATCCGAAAGAGATATTGCGTAATTATTGGGGATTTGAGCATTTTAGAGAATCTCAACTAGAAATCATAGAGTCTGTCTTAAAAGGTCAAAATACCCTTGCTTTATTGCCGACTGGAGGAGGAAAATCAATTTGCTTTCAAATTCCCGGGTTGTTACTTGACGGCGTTACCCTAGTTGTCACTCCCTTGATCGCGCTGATGATTGATCAAGTTAATGAATTGAAAAAGAGAAACATAAAGGCAGTGGCCATCCATGGGGGCTTGTCTTCAAGAGAAATTGACATTCTTTTAGATAACTGCATTTACGGAGGTATTAAATTTCTTTACCTCTCTCCTGAAAGATTGACTTCAGAGCTTTTTTTAGCCAGATTAGAAAAAATGGTCATTGCTTTGTTCGTCATCGATGAGGCCCATTGTATCTCTCAATGGGGCCATGATTTCAGACCTTATTATCTGAAAATCAAAGATTTTACGGAATTGTTTCCAATGAAGAGGTTGATTGCTTTAACGGCTTCTGCTACTGAAGATGTAAAAAAAGACATTATCAAGCAACTGAACTTAGCAGATCCTAAAGTCTTTCAGAACAGTTACGCACGCGACAATCTTTCCTATTTTGTATTTAAAGGGGAAAATAAATTTCAAAAGGTATATGATATTCTCAATAAAGTTGCGGGATCTTCTATTGTATATGTGGGAAGTCGAAAGAGAGCTGAGCAGGTTTCCAGAGACTTAATTCAAAAGAGTATTTCTGCCCAATTTTATCATGCGGGCTTATCTTTTGATGAACGAAATCAAAGACAAGCCGCTTGGATACAATCAAAATTAAGAGTCATAGTAGCGACCAATGCGTTTGGTATGGGCATAAACAAACCCGATGTGCGCACGGTATTACATCTGGATTTGCCCCAAACATTGGAGGCCTATTATCAAGAAGCAGGAAGAGCGGGTCGAGATGGCTTGAAGGCTTATGCAGCACTTCTTTTCCATGACCAAGATATCGTTGAGACGGAGCAGCGCATCTCTCGGGCAGCAGTAGATATTAAATTTGTCAAGCGTGTCTATCAAGCCCTATCAAATAGGTATAAGATGGCGATTGGTAGTGGGGCAGGCTTGAGTTTTGATTTTGTTTTTATTGATTTCATCAATGATTTTCATTTACCTGCTTACCCAACGGTATTTGCCCTCAAGAAGCTGGAAAACGCGGGTCTCATTCAGCTGACAGAAAATATTTTTCAAAAGTCCAAGATTTCCATGCTGATGCAACGAGAGGTGCTTTATCAGTTTCAGGTAGCTCATGCCTCACTTGATCCTTTGATCAAAGTACTTTTTAGGTTGTATGGTGGTGAGCTTTATACGAGCTATATGATGATCAATGAGGCAGACATCGCAGGCGTTTTAAAAATCAACTTAAAAAAAGTAAAAGAGCAGTTGAACCTGCTGCATGATTATCAAGTCATAGACTATCAAATGACGACTTTCAAGCCACAAATTGAATTTATAGAAGGAAGATTGGATCTAGGATCCTTGCCTATCCAATCAGTTGATTTACAGAAAATAAATGAGCAGACTGAGAATAAATTTCACCGGGTGCTCCATTATGTGAATACAAATCATATCTGTAGAACCAGAATGCTACAAGATTATTTTGGTGAGCAGACCGATTCGGGCTGTGGCATTTGTGATTATTGTTTTTCCAGAAAATAAGTCTTGGTAGATTTGAATCCTCTTGAGATCATTCGATCCATACCTTCTCAAGGAATAGATTTGGATGCACTCTCCACTATTTTCAAACTTTATGACGAGGAGGATCTCATCACTGTCTTGCGCAAGTTAGTTGATGAAATTAAGATTTATTTTGAAAGTGATGCGGTTATTAAAAAGCGATGAATTAGGGGTAAAAATTATTAAGCGTCATCAATCTTCTAAAATAGCCACGCCTGGCAATGTTTTCCCCTCCATATATTCCAATAAAGCCCCTCCACCCGTTGAAACATAGGATACTTTATCACCATAGCCTAGATTATTAATGGCGGCTGCAGAATCTCCTCCTCCGATGAGAGAAAAACCACCATTTTGGGTGGCGGTCACCACAGCCTCTGCGATGGCTTCAGTACCTACAGCAAAATTCGGAAATTCAAAAACCCCCATAGGACCATTCCAAAGAATGGTTTTTGAGTTTTTAATTACATTTTCAAATGCATTAATGCTTTGAGGGCCGATATCTAGGCCCTCCCAATCATCAGGAATTTCTCCAGAGTTGACGATCTGACGATGAGCATCATTACTAAAATCATCAGCAATGACATTATCAAGAGGAAGGTAGAGTTTTACGCCTTTGGCTTTGGCTTTTTCAATCAGTTCAAGAGTCAATGCCATACGGTTGTCTTCACATAGAGATTTACCAATGGCTCCACCTTGTGCTTTTGAAAAGGTATATGACATGCCACCACCAATGATGAGATGATCTACTTTATTCAGAAGTTTTTCAATAATCATGATTTTATCTGAAATTTTAGCACCACCCATGATGGCCGTAAAAGGGCGGTTGGGATCTTCAAGTACCTTCTTGGCATTAGTCAATTCGCTTCCCATGATATATCCAGCACACTTATCTTCAAAAAATTGGGCAACAATGGTTGTCGAGGCATGCGCACGATGTGCCGTTCCAAAAGCGTCATTCACATAAATGTCACCTAGTTTTGCCAGTTTGGAGGCAAAATCTTCATCACCTTTGGCCTCTTCTGGGTAGAATCTGACATTTTCGAGGAGCATTACCTCTCCTGTTCCCAGTGTCTGTGATAGCTCTAAAGCTGGTACTCCAATGCAGTCGCTGACAAACTTGACCTCAGTACCCAGTTTTTCTTGCAGATTAGGGATGATGTGCTTTAAAGAATATTGGTCCTCTGGCCCTTTTTTTGGTCGACCTAAATGACTCATTAGGATGACAGAACCTCCTTCGTTTATGATTTTTTTAATGGTGGGGATGGTAGCAATAATCCGAGTTTCATCAGTGACGATTAGTTCGTTATTCAACGGGACATTAAAATCAACCCTTAATAAGGCCTTTCGGTTTCTGAAATTAAAATCATCTATATTTTTCATATCCACTGAATATTTTTCGACCACAAAATTGTATCTAATTTCTTCAAATTAAAATTAATTATTACGAAATAAAGGAAGCACGCTTTAAACGATCATTTATGGCCCTTCCAATGCCCTTTTGAGGTACATACTCACCTAAAATCAGGTCGATATCTTCAGTGTCTAAGGTTCTTAAGGCACTGAAAAGATGTTCGGCAGCTTCATGCACATCTCCACCGGGAGATAAAGCGATGCTTTTATTGGGATGCGGATAGGTTTTGGAAAAAGAGAGAATACCGGTTTTCATATCTGAATACTTTAGAAGAAGTAACTCTAAATCACCCATAATGATCTTTTTTCTGGGAGCATAATGGCTGTCGAGTTGTCCGGGCACATTGGGATGGCTTTTTGTATGGGGCAGCACGTTTACTTCGCCAAACGTTCTGAGTATTTCTATATCTATTCCTCCCAGTCGATGTACGTAAATGACCTCTTCTTCAATCGATACAATGGTAGACTCCAAACCGATATGGGCCGGACCCCCGTCAAGAATATAGGGGATTTTAACCCCTAACTGTTGGTTTACATGAGTGGCAGTAGTAGGGGAAACATAGCCAAATGGATTAGCACTTGGCGCAGCCAACGGGAAGCGAATTTGTTTCAATAAATTGAGCGACATAGGGTGATTGGGGACTCTAATGGCCATTTTATCTAAACCCGAGGTGAGGACATCAGGAACGTGTTCTCGTTTGGGTAATAGTAAAGTCAAAGGACCTGGCCAAAATTGCTCTGCTAACTTCTGGGCTAGTGCGGGAAATGTATGGACCAGTGCGGAGGCATCAACGATATTGGTTACATGGGTGATTAGCGGATCAAAACTAGGGCGGTCCTTTGCTGTATATATTTTTGCTATAGCTAGGGGCTCCAGTGCATTACCAGCCAAGCCATATACCGTTTCTGTTGGAATGGCTACCAGTTCGTTGTTTTCTAGTAGTCGGGATGCTTTCGAGATTTGAGTACCAATTTCAGCCATTGATTTTAGTATAATCTAATATTTCTGATATATTTACATTGAGATACGGAATCATGGATCAAAGGAATAAAAATTTAATAAGACTGACCTCAATATTGTTGGTCTTGGCAGTTGTTTTGGAAAAATTGGAGGTCATTCACTTAGATATTTTTTCTAGTAATGGTGCCTTTTGGGTCTTGATCGCCGCATATGCGATGGTAGTCATTACCTTAAAGAAATAGTTTTACCAATCAATACGATTACTTTGTTTATTTTATTTTTTTGAAGTGATTCGGTCAGAACTACGGGCCCATTATTTTTTTTCAACTCATTTTGGACGTCTTTAAAATAAGGGATAGGTTGTAATCTTCGAAAAGTAACCCTTCCTTTTTTGTTAGTTTCTCCTTTGATAAAGGTATTTTTTTGAAATCGATAGTTTTCTTCCGTGGTGTAAAGCACTACTTCAGCACCAGAAACAGGATGTTCGAAGGCATCTATCACTTGTATTTTTAATGTAGTGGGCAGCTGTGTTTTGGTCCAAGAGGTATGACTGATCAAAAAGTAGGTAATCAAAAAGTAACTTATTCTCAATAGGTTCATATTTTTTTATTTTGGCTATTCAACAAATTTTTTCATTTAATCAAAGAGATGGATCCATATTGGGTTTGAATTCCTAAATCTGGTTTTTCTATATGGGTGTATTTAATTACGTAGGCATAGGTTGCTGGACCCATGACTTGGCCATTATAGGTACCGTCCCAACTGAAATTTTTATCATTTGAGTAATAGATTTGCTCCCCCCATCGGGTATAGATAAATATTTCAAATTGATCGACAAATAAATTGGGGTAGACAAAAAAGTTTTCATTCTGGCTGTTACCATTCGGACTGAATGCATTTGGCGCAAATATTTCAGTTTGACAGTCATTTATTCCTGCAATCAGTGGGGTAATGAGAACGGTATCGGACTGAATACAGGGTCCGCTATCACCGATTTCCTCGACGGTTACATAATAAAATCCTGAGTCTAGTTTTGGTGTAATGCTGAGTGGAACATAAAGATTATTTTCGGTATATACCGTATCATAACTAAGATCGCTGATATATATATTCACCGCTGATGGAATGGCTACTCCCGAAACTGTCAAACTCAAGTTCGCATCGATATCACAATCAGGTAGATTATTTGCTGATAATGAGAAGGGAGCATCATCTTCAATAATAACTGGATTTTCCAAAATACAGGTAGAGACTAAGTCTGTGATTTTATAATTATAAACTCCAGCAGACAGTCCACCAGAGACGGATAAGGTATCGGGACCATCAATAGATCCAAAAGTGTTGATATCTATACCACTGAAATCGTATCTGTAACTTCCTTCAGATGAAACGTACAAAGAGAGTAGTGCATCATCTGCACCGCAATTAGAAGGGGGAGTATAGATTGGACTGAGCTCTGGGGCTGCTTTTATAGATATTAAGACTGTATCTGTATTACTACAACCGCCAAAAGCATCGTTCTCTTTGGCATAAATTATATATTCAAAAACACCTGAAATTTCTGTGGATATGGACTGCGTACTGGTCGTATCAAGGATTATGCCATCGATGGTCCATTGTTGGGTATTTAAGTCACTTATATAGCTGTTTAAATCGGGTGCTGAATCAAATTGACAATACTGTTGATCAATACCTAAGTCAAGGTTTGGACGCCCATCCCCAACAAATATTTCTAGCGTATCCGAGGAACAACCATCATCATTTATAATGGCCAAGGAGATGGTAGAGGGATCGAAAATTTCAATGATTCTAGAAGTATCTCCAGTTGACCAATAATAATTGTAATCACTGCGATCCTCATCCCATGCGGCAAGTTCCAAAAATTCCTCACAGATGGAGGCACTTTCGGTAATATCAGGATTCACAGGAAGACTATAAACCTCCAAGGTATCTGTGATCAGGCTGTCATACCCACATCGATTGGTAATATTCAAAGTGAAATATTGAAAACCAGTAGCACCATATTCATATTCTGTAGTTTGCTCGTTCGTAGCATACAAAGTATCAGTTTGAGATAATGAATCATAAAAAACCCAAAAATATTCATCTAAAATAGAACTACCAGATGCATAAAACTCCGTACTAAGTCCAAAACAGGCATTAATATAGGAAGCCGTCGGGTTTTGAAGAGATGATCCTGAATTTTGGACAAAACTAGGTAGACCCTTTCTGCTGGTATGCCCTAACAAATCAAAACCTGTAGCATTGAAATTAGCTGCCGCACCTTCCAGTGAAGAATTGGAAATGGTACCCACCGCGAGCCCTTGATCAATGGCCAGATAAATGATACCATTGGGTCCACGCTGTAGCGCACCGTAGATACCTTCCGAGTTATAATCATCATATTTACTTGATGTGATGTAAGTTATTTCATCTTCTGTATTTAAACTATCAAGATTAAACTGAATCAATTCACTTGCTGAGGTGGTATAGATCTTAGAACCATCACTAGAAAAAGCCACACCATAGAGGTCGTCTGTTGCTGCAGTTTCGATTTGTCTGAAATTTTCAAAATTTCCTATTTGGTTATCAAAATCAAATATTTCAAGGGTATTGGGACCTGGAACGGTATTAGCAAACAATTGCGTACCATTGCCAAAGGTCATGTACCCAGAGGCATTTATAGGCGTTTGCTTTTTTAAGACACTGCCGATTGGAGTGTATACGGTAGCTCCGATGCCTGTATCATCGATGAGATTGGCTCGGAAAGAATTATTACCGTTTTCATGCATGATCAACCAGGCATTTAAAGAAAAACCTGAAGAAGTAATTTTTTCAATACTTTGATCAAACAGTGTTAAATTACTAAGTACAACGGCACCACGGGCCGAATCTTTTTTCATATCTACAATAGCATAAGTCATGGGGAAATGGGTTCCATCCGCATCTAATTCTCCAGCAGTGAATACATAGAACATGGTAATATCATCCATAAAAGGAATAATCAAAGTACCTTGGCTACTTGTACTATCTCCCGAGAGACTTTGGATGCTGTCAGATAGGAAAGGCATGACTTGGTGCGCTTTATTCCAAATAGTTTTCCCATTGGTATAAAACATTAAATTCCCATCCGCATCATCAATGGTCGCACAAGCTTCTAATGAGGTCATTTGATTTTCATCATCGATCGGTAGAGGGCCATCGGTGAATTCAATACCTGCAGTCTCTCCAAAATACCATTTATTTTGAATTTGACGTTGGGCACCGTATTCTGTGACTGAGGATTCCGCATATTTCGTACAACCTGAGGCACCAGTTATTTCTACCCAATAAATACCTGCGGTATCAATATCGATGGTACTCGTAGTTTCACCTGTATTCCATTGATATGAAATACCATCTTCTGTCTCAGGATCAAGAGTAAGAATTTCATTATCACAAATGGTAGTATCAGCGATCAGATTGACTTCCATTTCTTCTGCAATGATGTTAATGGACTTAGTGATACTTTGTATTTTTCCGTTAAGCTCTACATAAAGGGTGACATTATATGAACTCGCAGATTCGTAGGCATGAATGGGAGCGATGCTGTTGATTCCATTTCCATCTCCAAAATCCCAAACATATTTATTGGCGGGCGGATCTACTAAAGGGAAAAATTTAGTAGATAGATCTTGACAACTATCTAAATAAATAAAATCTAAAGAGGTGAATTCTTCAAAAGTACCCGGTGCAAATGATGGGAACTGCGTACTTTGAAAATCGGTCGTTAAAAAATCATCTTCGTATACAATCAAGTCATAACTACTATCAATATTTTTAATTTGCTTCACTAAATAAGGACCTGATTCCTCTTCTTGGACGAGGTGATAAATATTACCATCAATGGCCCTCTTAAGACCATAACTTCTGTAAATGGGTTGTGATAGAATCGATTGAATCAGACTTGAGCTATCAGTTAAATCAAACTGATAAAGATCGCCAGAGATCTCATCTAAGGCACCATAACGTGAAAGATATAATTTGCTCCCATCATTTGACCAGTCAGCGTCATAAATATTTTGTTTAGCATCATCAGGAAAACCTGTATTTAAAATTTGACTATTGAAGCTTAACACTCCAGAACTATCATTAAAATTCATGAGCATAACGTTTCTTGAGGCAGTTTTGGGTGCTACGGCTAGAATAGAATAAACTGGATTCATTGACATATGGGCTGCTTCAAATTGCCTCATGTCAGTAGTAAAGGGATCAAGAATACTTACAGGCTCTGGATCAATGCCGTTATTGGTGATTTTATATACATAAAAAGCATGGGTACCTCTGTTTTGGGCGATTAACCAGCTCAGGCTTAGATTAGCGGCACTTTGTACTACCGTCATACCCTCCGCAGGACTGAAAAGGCCTACTGGATTATTATTTGATATGACTTCACCTAAGGGGGCATTAAGACTTCCATTACCGGGAGCACTCAGATCTACGATACTATATTGTAATTCATCTTCTGCGGATAGTTCGCTTGCGTTGGTGAAAACAATATATCTCTCTGGATCATCCGGTGAGGGACAGGCCAAGGCGGTTTGATTGACCGACGCATCACCGTTTAAATCAACAGCGCCCGACATAATTTTTCCGGAGCCATCGTAAATTCGAATACCATCGGTGTATAACATTAAATTTCCTGTTAGAGAATGATTAATTACCGCTGAACCCCCAGATCCAAAATTTGGATTCATACGATCCTCCTGGTATACGAGAAGCCCATTTTTATCAAATTGCAAGTTGGCAGTAGAACTGCCAAAAAACCATTGCGACTCATTTAATAATTGCGCATTTGAAGCCATCGAAAAAACCAGAAGACAGGTATAAATGAAACTTTTCTGATAAAAGGTGATGAGGTTTGCGAAGGATTTAATAGTTAAGTGGTTCAACTGTGGATTCAAATCTTTAAATTTATCGCAAAATATTATGATCTATTTAACGTTGTATCAGTAGGCCAAAGTATAATGCCAAATATATGCTTTACAAGCTTACGAGCATAAAAAATTGCCGTTTAGAGCAAATATAAGCAGTTTTTTTGGACAAAAAAAAGTGTAGGTAACAAATCAATAATTGAATTTTTGGAAATAAATTTGACCACCAAAACCTCCTCAATTTAGTACCATTTCTAGTGCTCAAATATATCATTATTTTTCCTCTTTTCTCTAGACCTCCTCCTCATAGATCTGATGCTTGAAAGCAAAGGTACTAATCTTCATTTTTCAAAAAAAAGATCAATGTACAGCCTTGATCAGCAGTTGAAAATTGGAGGAGTTTGAGGCTTATTTTGAGGTGTTGAGGTGAGGGTGATCCTTGATTTTAAATAAGGGTATCTAAGGAATGTCTATCGTTTTAATTCGACAGAAAGTTTTGGTCAAGATTGTAGCAATTTTGGCAGTCAATATTGTCATATGAATGATTTGAGTATTAAACTCCTGGGGTGTGATGTCTCAGGAATTTTTTAATATTGCCTAAATAAAATTATTAATTAATTAACTAGTTAAACAATGAAAAATATTACTTTAACCTTATTAACGGCTATTTTAATCTCGTGTACAGATAATCAAAATACCCAATTAACAGCTCCAGAGAACCCTAATTATCTTTTTCAAGCTACATATTCTCAAGATTTTACAATGGGTAATCCAGAACTTGTTGTAAAATTTCAAAATCTACTTAAAAATTGTCAGGAAAAAAAATTAGATAATTTATCAAGTTACTTTACCGATGATGTTGTGTGGAGTCTTCCAAATGGAAATAGGGTAGAAGGAAAAGATAGTGTAGTATATTATTTAACCGATTTTTGGTCAACTTCTGCCACAGTTATAGATTATAGTTCTGCTGTCCATTTCTGTGTAAAAACAAAAGAAGGGGAGGAATGGGTTTTAATTTGGGATAGCCAAACTATAAATGATGTTGGAATAAGGTATCAAGAAGCTATTGCATTTGAAGGGAGTAAAATTCGCTTTATGAATACGTTTA
>Ga0206123_10000515_pt1 | contig 38013 bp, 44 predicted proteins | sample Helgoland_Spring_2_FD_160086 | JGI IMG/M metagenome (GOLD analysis project Ga0206123, IMG submission 160086) | Pelagic subsurface seawater microbial communities from Kabeltonne, Helgoland, North Sea - Helgoland_Spring_Bloom_20160316_1 | ecosystem: Environmental > Aquatic > Marine > Epipelagic ...
CACCTTTTGTTATCATGATGACTATGGTTGGAATTATTGCTCTAGCAGGAATTGTAGTTAACAATGGAGTTGTATTGTTAGATTATGCTGAATTATTAATCAGTAGAAGAAAATTACAAGATGGAGTATATGAAAAAGACTATTTACCATTAGAAAGTTTATTTGAAACGGTGGTAAAAGCAGGGAAAGCACGTTTACGACCAGTTTTGCTAACAGCAATTACTACCATTTTAGGGCTGATACCTCTAGCTATTGGATTAAACATTAATTTTTTCACATTATTTTCAAATTTTGATGCAAATATTTATATGGGAGGAGATAATGTTGTTTTCTGGGGTCCACTTGCTAAAACAGTAATTTACGGTCTATTAATAGCAACATTCTTAACACTAATTGTTGTCCCAATTTTATTTTATTTAATCACTAAATTTAAAATGAGGATGAAAGGTTTGTTAAAAACCACATAAATTATTTTTCATTTTAAAATTAAATTTAAAAGAGGGTATTTCAATATGAAATTATCCTCTTTTTTGTATTTTCGACATCAATGTTTCAAAATAAAAAATCTTTTACCGTAGATGAGCTTCAAAGTAAAATGGAGCATTATTGTGTATACCAAGACAGGTGCCATCAAGAAATTGAGAGAAAAATGAAAGAGTACCAAATGATCCCTGAGGCCAAAGAAAAAATTCTTTTACATCTTATGCGTCATGATTTTTTGAATGAAGAACGGTTTTCAAAAAGTTTTGCTAGGGGAAAATTTAGAATTAAAAATTGGGGGAAACAACGAATAATTAGAGAGTTAAAAATTAAAAATATATCTAGTTATAATATCAAAACAGCTTTGAAAGAAATTGACGAAGAATTGTATGTTAAAACAATAGAAAAAATAGCCGCTTCAAAAAAAAACACAATTAAAGAGTCTAATTTATTTAAAAAGAAGAAAAAAATTTACGATTATCTCTATAGAAAAGGGTATGAATCCTCTCTAATTCAAGAAACAATTCAAAAACTATTAAAATAAAAAATTTAATAGTTTTCCCTCATTTTATACTTGATGAAGGAAATAAGATTCCTTTATATATAATTATATTTGAATTTAATCTATACTAATAGACTCTTTTTTACTATTAATCTTTATTACATCATCAATAATATCGTTTGGAACAGTAAGCGAAAGTACATAATGTTTTATTTTTAATTGTTTACCTACCAGTTCAATTACACCCGATCCTCTACAAACACCCATCCAGGTATCTAATAACTCATCAAACCAAATTAAATCTCCAGATTTACTTGTGTAAATATGTCGTTCTAAAGGTTTAAAATCCCATGCTTTCCCTTCATCAAAATAAGGTTTACTAAACTTTTGAAATTCACTCTTAGACCAGTTTTCAGTTGCGTCTGTTCCAATAAATACTGAAATACTATCCATTTTACTGAAGTAATCCTTGTAATTTGCTTTTGATGCTGCGTTATGCCAATCATTTAAAAATATGTCAATATTTTCTGTACTAACTTGCTTATTTACATCTATGTTTTTTAAGCCACCTTTTATACAGGAATAAGTACCAGTAACCAAAATTAGTAATATTGAAATCTGTTTAATTATTTTTTTTCTTACCATCTTTTTTTCTTTTGCGGTTACTATTTTTTTTCTCCTTCAGTAAATCTTCTTCAAAAAGCATTATTTTTTGAGATTTTTTTGAGAAATTATTTTTCAAGTTTCCATTTGATATGGTCTTCTTTTTTGATTTAGGAGTAAATTTTTTAATGTCAAACTCAGTATTTGTGTTCTTTTTTGGAATCTTTTTTTTAAAACTAATATCTTCAACTGTTAGTTCTAATTCCAGTTGTTTTAGAGTCGTATTAATCTTTGAATTTATGGATGAAAATGCGGTTAAAATTTTATCTACGTGATTGTTTACTTCATTGGCTTTAATTGCTGGAATCGAAGACATATCAAATAACCTGAGTGTTTCGTTATACAATAAATTCACTCTAGCATTAAAAGCAGGTGTTTCAAAAATTGCTGGTTTAAGACTATCGACAACCCTTTTTGAAATTTCATTTAATTCTCTGGAATTATTTAATGCATCATTTGGTGATATGGAGGTGTATTGATGTAAAAAAACACTTAGATCTTCATACTCTTGCCATTCTTCAATTTCAGGTTGATATTTGGCTTGTACTTTAGAAGGTTTTTCATGTTTTTTAATTTGACTAGATTGAGGTTTTTTAAATACTTGCTCAGACTTTTTTTTACCATCATTACATGATATAAAAAATATAGTACAAATACTGTAAATAATATATTTCATTGTTTGTTAAAAGAATATTTAAAAATACATAAAATAGATTATAAATAATAGAAGAAGAGACGTCTGTATTTTTTTATTTTTTTTAAGGATAGTTTAAATAATTGTTTTCAAATATTTGTTTTTTATGAATAGTTAAATTATTTACCTTTGATTTTATGAAAATTATAAAATAAATATGATTCCAACTATACTTATTTTGGGTGCTGGTGGTCAAATTGGAAGTGAATTAACGGAAAAGCTTCGCACTATCTATGGAAGTAATCATGTTATCGCTTCAGATATTAGAAATAATAACACTCAATTGGTGAATTCTGGACCTTTTGAAATCATAGATGCAACAGATAAGGAAGCCATTTTAACCATTGTTAAAAAGTATGGAGTTACTCAGATATACCTCTTAGCAGCCATGCTTTCGGCTGTAGGAGAAAAATTTCCTCAAAAAGCTTGGAATTTAAATATGACTTCTTTATTGGCGGTGTTAGATATTGCAAAAGAAAAACACATTAATCAGGTTTATTGGCCAAGCTCCATTGCTGCATTTGGGCCAACAACTCCAAAAATAAATACCCCACAACAAACTATTATGGAGCCTTCTACTGTTTATGGAATTAGTAAGCTTTCGGGAGAGTTTTGGTGTAATTATTATCATGAAAAATATGGAGTAGATGTAAGAAGTCTCAGGTATCCTGGAATTATTAGTTGGAAAACAAAACCGGGAGGAGGAACTACTGACTATGCAGTGGATATATTTTTTAGTGCCATAGAGCAAACAAATTTTGAATGTTTTTTAAGTAAAGATTCTTGTTTGCCTATGATGTATATGGAAGATGCTGTTAGTGCAACTGTTCAGATTATGCAAGCAAAATCTGAGCAAATAAAAATTAGAACTTCTTATAATGTATCAGCTATGAATTTTACACCAAAAGAATTAGCCAAAGAGATACAACAACATATCCCAAAATTTTCAATTACCTATAAGACTGATTATAGGCAAGCTATTGCTGATAGTTGGCCTGATTCAATAGACGATAGTAAAGCTAGAGAAGACTGGGGTTGGTCTCCAAATTACACGCTTTCTAAAATGACAAAAGATATTCTTGAAAATTTATTGACTCAATAAGTTTATAATCAAAAATTTAAGATTACTTTCAATTGCTATAAAAAAAACTAATGAAAAAATATATTAAGGAAGGGCTTCAAAAAGCAATTTCTTATTCATCCTACAGAACACTTGTAAGTGATTTAATAGCATCCGGTAAATCAAGTGGACCGATACAGTCTGAAGATTTATTGAATTACAGTAAGTTAAATGATCGAAGAATGACGAGACTTGATAAAACAATACAACTTAGTCATGAAACACTTCTTGCATTAAAAAAAAATGATATACCAATTACTTGGTTGGTATTAACAGAGGGCTGGTGCGGAGATGCTGCACAAGCACTTCCTGTTATTAATAAAATTGCTAATGAAAGTGATTTAATTACTTTAAAAATTATTTTTAGAGACGAGCATGAGGAGTTAATGGGTCATTTTCTAACCAATGGAGGAAGATCGATCCCCAAACTACTTGTTTTAAATTCTGAAAATGATGTACTTAACACTTGGGGGCCGAGACCCAATATAGCAACAAAAATGGTACAGGATTATAAAAATACACATGGGCATTTAGATGCAGCTTTCAAACAACAGTTACAAGTATGGTACAATAAAAATAAAGGTATTAATATTCAAGAAAACATGGTAGGTTTACTATCAAATTAATTCGTCCCAAGGGGTTCTTTCTTTCACTATATTTGCGCTATGATTACAGAATTTAATTTATTATCTGAGGAAGCAAAAATTTGGATATATCCATCTAGCAGAAAATTTTATGCCAATGAAATTGATGAAATTGAGTTAAAAGTCAAAAATTTTGTAGGTAGTTGGAAAAAAGAGGCTATAAATTTTAAATGCTCCTATCAATTTTTATACAATAGATTTATAATCATTGCTGCAGAAGATGAGACTTTTTCAGTTACTAATTTAGACATGGATTCTCAAGTAAAATTTATTATTGATCTTCAAAATATTTATAAGGTATCCTTATTAGACAAAATGAATGTTTGTTTTAAACAAGGAGAATACGTTCAGTATAAAGAATTAAAAGATTTTAAAAAGCTTGTTAAGAATAAGGCTGTAACTGCCAAAACCATCATTTTTGATAATTTAATAACAAATAAACACGATTTTGAAAACTTTTGGGAGATCCCTATAGCAGAAAGTTGGTACAATAGGTTTTTCTAGTTAAAAATAGTAAACCCAATTCCTAGTGATATGTTATCATAATTACCATTTTCAAAATTTTTAATTTTCTTGCTATGGTAAATAATTTTAAATGTTGGTTTTAATTTGCTACCCGATTCAAATCTCCACCCAACTCCTAGTGCTCTATAGTCACCGTCTGAAAATCGCTCAGCCAGCCTCCATAATCTTCCTGTATTAAAAAGCACATAAAAAGCATCGTCTTCTTTTGTCCAAAGATTGTATTGAAAAGTAAAATATGTTGGAATTGTTCCTATGAAATAATCAAAATGGTAATCGAAACCTGTATTAAAACTTATGGCGATTTTCTTCTTATATTCATAACCAATACCACAACGAATTAGTATTTCTGAGGGCACAAAGAAAGGTTCATCATTAGTATTACCAAATTCAAAATTTTCATTTAATTTAAATGTCAAATTAGCATTGGTATCAAAAAAAGAGACTCCATTTTTTTGCTGGGAGAATGAAATTAAAATATTAAAAACAGTAAGGAATAGAAAAATAAATTTCTTCATAAAATTGGTTTAACCTATGGTTACAATAATTAGTCCAATTCTAATTTTTTAATAAAATCATCAATAGAAAGTGAATTGTCAACAGAAAATTCACCAATTTTAGTTCTCCTTAAACTAGAAAGGTGCGCACCAGAGTTTACAGATAAACCAAAGTCGTACGCTAAAGATCTTATGTAAGTTCCTTTGCTACAAACTACCCTAAAGTCTACTTCTGGTAATGTGGTTTTTGTAAGTTCAAACTCAGAAATTGATACTTTTCTTGTGGCTATTTCGGTTGTTTCACCTTTTCTTGCCAATTCATACAATCGTTTTCCATCTTTTTTTATCGCTGAAAATATAGGAGGCTTTTGATCTATTTCACCAATAAATTTTTGGGCGGCTTTTGTTAAGACTCCGCCTGTGATATGATTTGTAGGAAACCTTTCATTTATTGCAGTCTCTAAGTCATAGCTTGGTGTGGTAGCACCAATGGTAAATGTTCCCGTATATTCTTTAATTTGTCCTTGATAGGTAGCAATATTTTTAGTTTCTTTTCCAGTACAAATTATGAGTAAGCCAGATGCTAAAGGGTCTAAAGTTCCTGCATGCCCAACTTTTATTTTTTTTAATCCAAATTTTTGCTTGATGTGCCAACGTATTTTATTTACAGCTTGGAAAGAAGTCCATTCTAAAGGCTTATCTATTAGCAATACTTGACCATTTAAGTAGTCTTCTTTATTCATGGTTAAAAGGCATATATAATCGCAATAGTTCCGGCAATTGCACAGTACATAGAAAAATAGATTAGTTTACTTTTTTTAACTAAAGCGATCATCCATTTACATGCTAGTAATCCTGCTACAAATGCAGCAAAAAAACCAATAATCATTGGAGTTATATTTGATGAAATACTGTTAATTTCTCCACTAGATATGTCTTTAATCAATTTGCCAACAATTAAAGGAACTACCATTAAAAATGAAAACTTAGCAGCTTTTGTTCTGTCTATTCCTAATAAAACAGATGTAGAAATTGTAGCTCCAGATCTAGATATTCCTGGTAAAATGGCTATAGCTTGAGATATTCCAACCACAATTGCATTTTTAAAAGTTACGTTTTTTGTGGTGTCTTTTGCTTTGTCTGCAAATAAAAGAAGTAGAGCTGTTATAAGTAACATAAATCCTACCAAAAGAATTTGCCCACCAAACAAAGAAGCAATTTCTTCCTCAAAAAAAAGACCAATAAAAACGGTAGGAATCATTGAAACAATAATTTTCAAAGAGAACTGAGTCTCTTCATTCCATTGAAATTTAAATAATCCTTCAAAGATTTCAAAGATTTCTTTTCTAAAGATTACAAATGTACTTAATGCTGTGGCAAAGTGTAATACTATTGTAAATAAAAGACTTTCTTTAGGAATAGAGTTATCTCCTAAGATAACTTTTGCTAATTCTAAATGACCACTAGATGATACAGGTAAAAATTCGGTAAGTCCCTGGATAATACCAAGAATAGTAGCTTCAATAATGCTCATATTTATTTCTGAGGGTTAAGGAGTATGGCGTAAATTTCTATTCCTAGGCCAATAATAACTAAAGTTGGTGCAAGCCTAATTCTTTGAAAATTATACATCGCTTCATTAAAAACCGCAGGATCATCACTGCCTCCTCCGGACATCATAATAAATCCAACAGCTATAAAAGCAATTCCAATAAACATGAAAAGATAATTTTTCTTTCCAAAAAGGAAAACGGGTTTGGAGGTGTGTTTGTCTTTACTCATAATATAACTAATAATAAAGTTCTTCTGTTTGTAAATTTAAAAAACGTTGCGTAGCAAAAAACGTACTCAACCATGAAATAATAAATGCAACAATTACTATTCCACTACTTACATAGATCATAACGGAATAATCTGACAATAATTCTAATGTTGGTATTTTTTTATCTATGTAATAGATTACAATTCCCAGACCAAGAAATGAAATAAGTGCTCCAAGAAACCCTAATTTAACACTTCTCCAAAGAAATGGTTTTCTGATAAATCTTTTAGTAGCACCAACCATTTGCATGGTCTTAATATTAAATCTTTTTGAGTATATAGAGAGCCTTATAGAACTATTGATTAAAATTAATGCAATTAGACCAAAGAAAGAACTAATGATAAATAACCAAAAGCTTACTTTCTGAATATTTTGTGTTAAAAAAGTAACTAGAGTTTTATCATATGAAACCTCAAACACAAAACTATTTTTTTCAAATCTTTTTGAAATTTGCTCCATTTTTAATGGAGTTACAAAATCTGGTTTCAAATAGATGTCTATGCTGTTTTTTAGTGGATTTGTACCTAGGTAAGCGATAAAATCTTCTCCTAGGTCTTTGGCATAAAACTTTGCAGCCTCTTCTTTATCTATAAACACAATGTTACTAACAAACTCCTCCTTTTTTAAAGAATTTCTTAAGTTTTTTATCTGTTCTTTTGATGTTTCATTTTTAAGAAACAATGTAATAACAATTTCTTCCTTAAAATGGTTGGCAACTTGAGATGACTTCAAGAGTACAAGACCTAAAAAACCCACCATAAATAACACTAAAGCAATACTTATTACTACAGAAAAGTAAGAAGATCGTAAACGGCGATTTTGGTAAGATTCAAATTTCGATGACATAATTAAAGCATGTAGGCTTGCAAGATACAAATTAGCACTTAAAAATTTCACTATTTAAAAATGGAAAAACTTAATTTTATCCCAAAAACAATATTCTTTTTTCTAAAAAAACTGAATAAAACTATCTAAAATTATTCAATATCTTGACAGAGTTCAACCAAAACACCATTGCTAGATTTTGGATGTAAAAAAACAACAAGTTTATTGTCTGCTCCTTTTTTGGGAGTATCATTTAAAACAAGAAACCCCTCGCTTTTAAGCCTAGTTATTTCTGAATAAATATCGGTAACTGCAAATGCAATATGGTGGATGCCTTCTCCCTTCTTTTCAATGAACTTAGCAATAGGGCTGTTTGGGTTTGTAGCTTCAAGTAATTCAATTTTATTTGGCCCAGCCTTAAAAAAAGAGGTAGTTACCCCCTCACTAAGCACCTCTTCAATTTTATAATGATTAGTACCTAGTAGACTTGTAAATAATTCATTTGATGCTTCTAAATTTTTTACGGCTATTCCAATGTGCTCTATTTTATTCATTAGTCTTTAGATAGGATTCATTATTTAAAAAACAGATTCAACCAAATAATACTTCATAGATACTGCTTCTTTCAAAAGTAATGAATGTTTTGTTAATTATTGTAGATTTGCAGCATGGAAGAAACAAACAGACAACGAAAAATTGCGGGTGTTTTACAAAAAGATTTGGTAGAGGTTTTGCAAAAAGCTGCTCAAGATGGAATGCAAGGTGTTATTATATCTGTTTCAAAAGTTTCTGTAACCCCAGATTTAGGAGTCGCAAAAGTATATCTAAGCGTTTTTCCCTCAGACAAAAGGAAGGCTATTATTGAAGGTGTAAAATCTAATTCACCACTCATTAGACATGAACTAGCTAAAAGAACACGAAATCAACTTAGAAGAATGCCAGAATTACTTTTTTTTGGCGATGATTCTTTAGATTATATTGAAGAAATAGATAAGTCTCTACGAGGAGAAGATGTAAACCCTATTGAAGACCCTAGTATCTTGCCAAAACGAAAAAAACAATAACTATCATTTCATTTGAATTTTCCATTATACATAGCCAAAAGATATCTATTTGCTAAAAGTGGAAATAACGCAATTAATATTATAACCATTATTGCATCTATTGGAGTTATTCTAGGAACTGCTGCATTGTTTATAATTCTTTCTGGGTTTTCTGGTTTACGAACATTTAATTATGCTCTTTTAGATAGTTCTGACCCAGATATTAAAATTACCGCAACGAAAGGGAAAAGTTTTTTTTACGAAAATGCCATCAAAAACGTTGTATTGTCTTCAACAGACATTGTTGCTTTTTCCAATGTAATAGAAGAAAGAGTATTTATAAAAAACGGTGAAAAACAACAAATAGCATTTATTAAAGGAGTTGATGAAACCTACACCAATGTAGTGCCGCTAGATGATGCAATTCAGATGGGTACATGGTTGCAAAAAGAATACACTAATACTAGTGTGATAGGAAACAGTTTAGCCTATAAATTAGCTGCTGGAGTTGAAAATTTTGGAGAATATCTGGAAATTTTAGTCCCAAAAAAAGGAACTGGATTTATAAATCCTGCACGAAGCTTTAGAAGTATTAAAACCCAAATAGTGGGCACGTATTTTGGGACAGAAGAGTTTGAGAATACCTATGTTTTTGTGTCCAATTTTCAAGCACAACAATTAGTAAACTATAAGGAAAATCAGTTTACAGGGATAGAAATAAAATTAAGACCAGATAGTAACCCAGCTAATTTTGCAGCGTCAATGCAAGAGAAACTTGGAAGTAAATATAAAGTTAAAACCAAAGCTCAGCTGAATGAGCTTTTTTATAAAGTAATTAATACAGAAAATTTTGTCTCGTACTTAATTTTCACGTTGATTGTTATTATAGCTATGTTTAATATAGTTGGTTCTATTATTATGATGATAATTGATAAAAAAAAGAATTTAAAAACATTGTTAAGCCTAGGTGCTACACTATCTGAAATAAAGAAGATTTTTGTGCTACAAGGGTTTTTATTGACAACCATATCTATGGCTGTTGGATTATTTTTATCAGTGATCATAGTAATTATTCAACAAAAATTTCAAATTTTTATGATCACATCTTCAATTCCTTATCCAGTAGAGTTGAGGGTTTCAAATTTTTTGATTGTAATTGCCACTATTACAGTATTAGGTTTTTTAGCAGCAAAGGTAGCTAGTAGTAGAATTTCATTAGGTTTTATTGATAAATAAAATACTTTTAGCTATATTGAAATTAAATTGGAATCTTTGAAAACTCCTTATCTATTTCTGTTTATTATCTTTTTTTCTTGTGCTTCCTCTAAAAATACCACTAGCACTAAGTTGTACCCAAATAATGGTGAAAATTTGCTAAAAAATTTAGGAGTATCCATAGTTGAAAAAGAAGATTTTTACGTTTTTGACACTAATGATTTTCTAGTAAATTTTCCTTACAGTTGGCGTAGTTATCTAGAGCCTATTGCAAAGGAGGTGATTTATCATTCCCCATTTAAAAATAACGAAGTCAAATCTGAGACATCTATTGTTATGTATGTTCACAACTCAGAAAACCCTAAAAGAGATCTCAATCTAAGATTACGATCTTTTCGCTCACCAAATTTTAATGAAAAGTTGATGTCTTCAATAAAAAAAAGTAAAGGAAAAGATAGATTAGGTGACTTTGAAAAAAAATCATATTCTTTTACAAGAAATAAGAAAAGGTTTCAAAGAATAAAAATGTATTATTTATTTGAAAGAAAGTTGTTGTATATAGGTATAACCTACCCAATTAATATATCTTCCAAAAAGTTAACAGAGATAGCTGCAATTAAAAATAGTATTGTAGTAAAAGAATAATACTATTTAAATGCTGGAATCATTGCATTGCCAAAGATTTCTTGAACCACGTCAAAAGCTGCAAATACATCTTTTGGGTCATCTGAGGTAACCATTTTTAAACGATGTTCTTTAAAATGAGGAATTCCTTTAAAATAATTGGTATAGTGTCTTCTAGTTTCTACCACTCCTAAATGTTCTCCTTTCCAATCTATCGCCATTTGTAAATGACGTCGTGCCATTTCTGTTCTTTCAGAAATTGTTGGCCCAGCGAGATGCTCACCTGTTTTAAAATAATGCTTTACTTCGTTGAAAAACCAAGGATATCCAATAGAAGCTCTTCCGATCATCGCTCCGTCTAAACCATAAACATCACGCATTTCTTTAGCTTTTTCTGGGGTAGTTACATCACCATTTCCAAACACAGGGATATGCATTCTAGGATTATTTTTTACCTCAGCTATGGGTTTCCAGTCTGCGTCTCCCTTATACATTTGAGCACGTGTTCTTCCATGAATAGAAATAGCTTTACAACCTACATCTTGCAATCTTTCTGCAACTTCTACAATTTTTATAGAGTCATGATCCCAACCCAAGCGAGTTTTTACTGTAATTGGTAAATTGGTATGTTTTACCATGGCTTCTGTGAGAGAAACCATCAAGTCAATATCTTTTAATATTCCAGCACCAGCACCTTTAGAGACCACTTTTTTAACAGGACAGCCAAAATTAATATCTATAATGTCTGGATTTGTTTTCTCTACAATTTCAACAGAGCGTAACATCGAATCTAAATTGGCTCCAAAAATTTGAATTCCTACAGGACGTTCTTTTTCATAAATATCTAATTTCATAACACTTTTTGCAGCGTCACGTATTAATCCTTCAGAAGAGATAAACTCAGTATACACAACATCAGCACCATTTTCCTTACATAAAGCACGGAAAGGTGGATCACTAACATCTTCCATAGGTGCTAATAATAGTGGAAAATCTGGAAGTTCTATGGTGTCTATTTTTACCAAGCTACATTATTTTTTTTGCAAAATTAGTGTTTTTATTAGTCAGAGTCCAAAACTGATGAATTCAAAAAATAATTAAAAAACTCTAACTACATTAAATCCAAAAACCATATCTCCTTCTGCGCTACTCATAAATCCTGGTTCGTTACTAGATTGTGAGTTGGTAAATAATAATTGAAATACATGTCCACCAGTTTCAATATCTAGACCAAAAGCATACGAATTATCAAAAGGAGAGCTTTCTGCTCTACTCGCATTATAAACATATTCTGCATTAAAGCTAACACGTTTGCTCAACTTATATCGTCCACCAAAACCAAGCGCAAATTGATTAAATTTTTCTTCTGGCACTACATTTAAATTTTGAAGATTTTCTCTGATATATGTTGGAGCAAGTTGAAAAGAAAATTTATCAGAAAACCGTCTAGACACTAATAATTGGGTTGCATAACTTTGACGATCACTAGATTTTAAATCTGGGAAAATAGTTTCATCAATTAATGTATTTCTATTTACCGTAGCGTAGGTTACGAGATTTACAGGGAAGTCTTTAGATTGTCTTGCCAAACGTATTTTTGCTGATGCAGCTAAGGTTCTGTTGTAAGATTCTCTACTAATACTAAATTGAACACCTTCCCAGAAAGAGTAAAGTAATTGAATTTTAGTACTGGCTTCATCTAAGCCTAAAAAAGTATCAAATCCATCTTTCAAAGGACCAAATCTGTGTGAAACAATTAAATAAAAATCTCCTTGGTCTGCCATTTTTGTAGATTGAAGATTTCCAATTTTCATAGCCTTAAATGCAGGCATTTCATAGGAGCTGTCTGTAGCATTCTCGTTTAATTCATCTAGTAAATCGTCTTGAGCAGACAGGCTAGAGAATACTAACAAAAAGGCACAAAAAATAAGTAGGTTTTTTTTAAACATGATGATGTTGCTTATTGAATAATACATTGATCTAATTTTAGTTCTTCCAATAAATCGTCATATCCGATAATTCTTCCTTTTAAAGAGATATTATTTGAAGGATTTATTTTCTGAAGGTCAGACACTTGTTTTAGTTGACAGTAAATTTTACTTGATAGCATAACTCCATTCTCATCTATATTAGTTACTTCTCCAGATACAACAACTATTTTATCTTGCCACTCTTCAGTATGATCTATGATTTTGAGAAGTAATTCATCTGAAGAACCGCTAAAGTCTATTTTTTTGTTTTCAATTGCAGTAGGGGGCTGCATAGCATAGGTATAAATGGCAAAACCAATAACGCTGAAAACGAGAAGAAAAGTAATGATTAACTTATTTTTTTTCGATAAACTCATAGACTAAAGAGATATTAATTGTTCCTGCTATTTTATTACTTACAATTTTGGGTATTTTAATATTAAAATCTTCTGGTTTAACCCCAAATGAAGTTACCATAAGCAATTTATCTTCTTTTTTTGAAAACGTTGCAAGTGTTTCAATTTCTTTTTCAACTCCTCTTACGGTTAATATTCCTTTAAGGAGAAGTTTTTTCTCAGTGCTTGAAATTTTTGAGAGATCAAAATCAGAGATCAGTCCCTTAAAAGTCGCTTTCGGAAAAGTGCCAGAATCCATGTAGTTTTCATTAAAATGCTCTTGCATTAGTGCTACTCTAAAATTAAAAGCTTTTATAAAAAGCAAGGAGGCAATTTCTCCAGAAGTTACATTTATAATTGCAGTAGTACTATTGTTTGTTGCCTCTACTGGCTCAAAAGCTTCTACCGAAGCTTTGAATTTAGTATTTCCTGTTTTTGTATAATATTTTTGAGCAAAAGTTGAAAAACTTACTAATAAAAATAGTGTAATCGCTACTTTTTTCATGAGATTATATGATTAGTTTTCAATGAAACCGTCCTCAGCCCATTGCTCTATAGTAGCAATTAAATCTGGCGCCATTGGACCACTCTGTGGCATTGGGTTGGAAATACTATTAATTCTACTCAACAAATTTCCATTTTCAGTTGATGACCTTACATTTAAATACCCTTCAAGATTTAAACCTGCAGAAGGAAATCCACCGGCATGACATGGAAGACAATTATTAGTTATAATAATACTTACGTCAGTATCAAAGGTAACAGGTTCTGTTATGATTACTTCTTCAATAGTAGCTGTTGAGCAATTGCTTAGACAGAGGACAAGGATTAAAAAACTTATAATAGGGTATTTAAATTTCATAAATTCAACTACTTTGAGTTATTAATAAATAATAGCACATTGAGCTACTGCAATTTAGTGTAAAAATTTTTAAGATTAAAACTCTATGACTGAACGAACCTCTTTATTTCCTCGTTTTACCACAACAGTGGTTTTATCTCCTGTATCAAAAACAGATAAGGCTCTCATATAACTCATCATGTCTGTAACGATGCTGTCTCCGAGTTGAATTACGATATCACCCTTAAGAAGTCCTCCGTTTTCAGCAGGCCTTCCCTCAGAAACACCATCAATTCGCATGCCTTTTCCATCGAACAAGTAGTCTGGAATTACCCCCAAGCCAACTTTGAATCTTGGAGTACTTTCACTTTCGTTTTTTGTCTTTCTAAAGGCTAATTTTCCATTGTCATCAAGATCAGAAATAATATCAAAAATATAATCAGAGATGGTCTCCATGCCTTGATAGTTTAATTTCTCTGCGTCATCACCAGGTTTGTGATAGTCTTCGTGTTGTCCTGTGAAAAAATGTAATACAGGGATGTTGGCTAAATAAAAACTCGTATGATCACTTGGGCCAACTCCAGACTCGTTTTCAATCAATTTAAATTTGTTATTATGAGCCTTCAAAACCTGTTTAAACATTGGAGACGTACCTGTGCCATAAACTGCTAAGGCACTATCTTTTTTTAATCTACCAACCATATCCATATTAATCATATAGGATACAGCCTTGGTGTTAATTGTAGGATTTTTTACAAAGTAGTTAGAGCCCAGTAATCCCATCTCTTCTCCAGAAAAAGCAATAAACAAATAATTATTATTGGTGTTTTTGTTTTTTAACCTTCTTGCTAAATCTATCATAACAGCTGTTCCGCTTGCATTGTCATCAGCTCCATTATGAATTGCTTTTATAGAATCTCTATAAAGAGAACCGTCCCCACCATATCCTAGATGGTCAAAATGCGCACCTATAATAACCGTGTTTTGAACATCGTTATCTATGAATCCGATCACATTTCTTCCAGTTATAGTTCCGTCTTCATTTTTTGCAAACCTTACCTCAGAATGAGGGTTTGTTTTTGGGATAAAAGAAAATTCTTGTTCAAAATTCTTTGTTCCTTTAGCAATTAGTCCCAACTGTTTATAGCGCTGGGCTATATAGGTTGCCGCTTTCTTCTCACCTTCAGTTCCTGTCTGCCTTCCCTCTAATAAATCGTCTGCTAAATAAACTACATCAGTTTTTATTTGACTTTTATTCAAAACTTCCTCTGAACAAGAACTACATAAAATTAAAAAGAATAAAATTGGAAAGTTTCTCATAAGAATTAGTATTATTTTTGCTCAAAATTAAGCATTAAAAACAACGATATGAAATTTAGAGTATTATCACTTTTATTAATTACTATTTTTAGTATAAGCTGCACCCATACAAATTCTAAAAAGTCAGCTAAGCTAGTAGCTGGCAATGATTCACTCATTTTTGCTGAAGAAGTACATTTTAAGAGTATTCGTCAAATTACATTTGGAGGAGATAATGCTGAGGCTTACTGGAGTTTCGATGATCAACAATTAATATTTCAATCTAATAATAAAGAATGGGATGTTGAATGCGATCAAATGTTTTTGATGAATATTAATGAGAATTTTTCAGAAAAAGTACCGCCTATGATAAGTACTGGAAAAGGGCGAACTACTTGTGCTTATTTTCTACCAGATAACAAGCATTATGTATACGGTTCTACTCACTTAGGAGGTGAAGAATGTCCGCCGGCACCACTTCGGAAAAATGGGCGTTATGTGTGGCCAATTTATGACAGCTATGATATTTTTGTTTCTGATTTAGAAGGGAATATTGTAAATCAACTAACAAATGAAAAAGGATACGATGCCGAAGCTACAGTGTCTCCAAAAGGAGATAAGATAGTGTTCACATCCACCAGAAGTGGAGATCTTGAGTTGTATACCATGAATATAGACGGAACAGATGTGAAACAGATTACGGATGAATTGGGATATGATGGAGGTGCATTTTTCTCGCCAGATGGAACGAAATTAATTTTTAGATCATCTAGGCCTAAATCTGAAGAGGAGATAAAGGCTTACAAAGATTTATTAGCTGAAGGTTTAGTTGAACCAACGGAGATGGAATTATACATCTGTAATTCAGATGGCTCAAACCTTAAAAAATTAACCAATTTAGGAAATGCGAATTGGAGTCCATTTTTTCACCCTTCTGGAGAGAAAATTTTATTTTCATCAAATTTTGAGGCAGAAAGAGGGTTTCCATTTAATTTATACATGATTGATTTGGATGGAAAAAATTTAAAAAGAATTACCCATGGTGAAACTTTTGATGCTTTCCCTGTATTTTCAAACGATGGGAAATGGCTAGCATTCTCCTCTAATAGAAATAATGGAGGAGGAAGAGACACCAATTTATTTATAGCTGAGTGGCAAGAGTAGAGTAGATTATTTTAACTCAACAATTACCTCATTCTTCCTGTTAAAAACTTCCATTGGGGCATTGTATCCTAAAAAATAAAAGTTATCAGTATATTCTATCCCTTTAGTATTTAAAGCGGTAATTAATTTGCTTTTAAAGGATGCTATTTTTGAATCACTAGCCCAACCACCAAAAGAAATTGCAGCCACTCTTTTTTCAGGGATATCTTTAAACTCTATGCTTGAGTCATTAGGTACTGGTAGATTATCTCTTGTGTATTTTTTTGGAACTAAAAATAGCATTGTAGTAGAATCTTTCAAAGACATGGCTACTGGTGAGGTCATGGCTATTTTTTCTTCTTTGTCATTACCTCCAAAAATATACCCTGCTAAAACAGAAAAACCTTTACTAGAAGTTTTACGATAATTGTTTGAAGGCATTTGAACTGAAGTAAATAACGATGCCTCATATTGTCTTATTTCAATGGTTTCATAAGAGTCAATTATTGTAAAAGCATAGGTTTCAATATTTCGTTGACTGTTTAAAAAAAAGAGTTGAGAAATAACAAATAGTACTAAAATAATTCCAAAAATTGATAAGATTATTTTCATCTTCATAATTGTTTTTATTAGCGTATTTTCAGTTAATTTAAAATATAATCACTAAGATCTTATTTTTTATTTAAATATGAGGGCTATATTTTTAAATCTGAATGTATTTCAGAAAATGTTTTTATTGCGTCAACTTTCTAAATCACTTATATTTGCACCCTTAAAAATAATGTAACGCATGAAGAATATTAGAAACTTTTGCATTATCGCTCATATCGATCATGGTAAAAGTACGTTGGCAGATAGATTGTTAGATTATACAGGTTCAGTAACCGATAGAGAAAAGCAAAATCAGTTACTAGACAATATGGATCTTGAGCGTGAGCGTGGAATCACCATTAAATCTCATGCCATCCAAATGGACTACAAACACAATGGGGAAGATTATATTTTAAACCTTATTGATACGCCTGGCCATGTAGATTTTTCCTATGAAGTTTCTCGTTCTATAGCAGCTTGTGAAGGAGCACTATTAATAGTAGACGCAGCACAAAGCATTCAAGCACAAACCATATCAAATTTGTATTTGGCTTTAGAGAATGATTTAGAGATTATTCCAATTTTGAATAAAGTAGATTTACCTTCAGCAAATCCAGAGGAGGTAACAGATGATATTGTAGATCTTTTAGGCTGTAATCCAGAAGAGGTAATCCACGCGAGTGGAAAAACTGGTTTTGGAGTTGATAATATTTTAACAGCTATTATAGATAGAATTCCAGCACCAAAGGGAGACCCTGAAGCACCATTACAAGCCTTAATTTTTGATTCAGTATATAATTCTTACAGAGGAATTGAAACTTATTTTAGAATTCTAAACGGTGAAATTAAAAAAGGGCAGCGGATTAAGTTTATGGCTACAGACAATGAGTATTTTGCCGATGAGGTAGGAACTTTAAAACTGAATCAAGTTGTAAAAAAATCTGTAAAAACAGGTGATGTAGGTTATTTAATCACAGGTATTAAAACAGCTAAAGAAGTAAAGGTTGGAGATACCATTACAGATGCTCAAAACCCTACTACAGAGACTATAGACGGTTTTGAAGATGTAAAACCCATGGTTTTTGCAGGAATTTATCCAGTAGATACAGAAGATTACGAGGAGTTAAGGTATTCAATGGAAAAATTACAATTAAATGATGCCTCCCTTGTATTTGTTCCAGAAAGTTCTGCTGCATTAGGTTTTGGTTTCAGATGTGGATTCCTTGGAATGCTGCATATGGAGATTATCCAAGAACGTCTAGAGCGTGAATTTAACATGACAGTGATTACAACAGTTCCCAATGTGTCATATCATGCCTACACAAAAAAGAACCCAACTGATATTGTTTTATTAAATAACCCTTCAGATTTACCAGAGCCTTCAAGGCTAGAAAGAGTGGAGGAGCCATATATTAAAGCCTCTATTATCACCAAATCAGATTTTGTTGGACAAGTTATGAGTTTGTGTATTGAGAAACGTGGAGAGATTACCAATCAAACCTATTTAACAACAGAACGAGTTGAGTTAACTTTTAACATGCCGTTGGCAGAAATTGTATTTGATTTTTATGATCGTTTAAAAACTGTTTCCAAAGGGTATGCCTCTTTTGATTACAATCCAATAGGAATGAAAACATCTAAGTTGGTGCGTGTAGATATTTTATTAAACGGTCAACCAGTAGATGCGCTTTCTGCTTTATTGCATGCAGACAACGCCTATACAATTGGAAAGAAGATTGTTGAAAAACTAAAACAATTAATACCAAGACAACAGTTTGATATTCCAATTCAAGCAGCTATTGGGGCAAAAATTATAGCTAGAGAAACCACTAAAGCATTACGTAAAGATGTAACTGCTAAATGTTATGGAGGTGATATCTCTAGAAAACGAAAATTATTGGAAAAGCAGAAGAAAGGAAAGAAAAGAATGCGTCAGGTTGGAAATGTAGAAATTCCTCAAGAAGCGTTTATGGCTGTTTTAAAGTTAAATGATTAAATAAAGAAAGTTTCGAGAAATCGAAGCTTTCTTTATTTAATAGCATGGTTAATCTCTTCCGCCTAGGACTTGAAGCCCCCAATACAATAGCATCGCCAAAGAACCTAAAGCAGCTACTAGATAGGTTCTGGCTGCCCACTTTAAAGCATCTTTAGATCCAGCATATTCTTGCTGACTTACCATATTTTTGTTTTTTAACCAAGCTAACGCTCTGTTACTTGCATCATATTCTACAGGTAATGTAATAAAACTAAATGCGGTTGCTAAAGCCATAAAACCCAAACCAACGATAGCTATATAAAACCCAATTCCAGTATTGTCTGAAGCAGCTCCTAAAATTAAGCCACCAAAAACAAGCCACTGTGAAAATCTTGAAGAAACGCTAACCATAGGAACCAATTTAGATCGCATGGTTAACCATTCATAAGCTTGAGCATGTTGCACAGCATGTCCCACCTCATGAGCTGCTACTGCAGCAGCAGCAGCGTTTCGCTGGCTATACACACTTGCACTAAGATTTACAGTTTTATTTCTAGGATCGTAATGATCGGTTAGCATTCCTGCAGTAGAAACCACTTTAACATCTCTAATGCCATGATCTGCTAACATTTTTTCTGCAATCTCAGCACCAGACATGCCATTTCTTAAATGAACTTTGGAGTATTTTTTAAATTTATTCTTCAGAGTATTGCTTACCGCCCAGCTTGCAAGAGCTATAGCACCGATGATTATATAAAATTCTATCATATTTTTACTATTAAAAATGAGTATTCAATTTTCTTTGATACTTTTACATCACAAAGTATTCCAATTAAATTTTTTCATAAAAATAGTGACAAAATGACAAGTAAACGAAAAATACTACTCATTTATACTGGAGGTACCATCGGGATGGTAAAAGATCATGCATCAAAAGCCTTAAAAGCATTTGATTTTAGTCAGATTTTAGAAAATATACCTGAGTTAAAACAATTAGACTGTGAAATCACCTCTATTTCATTTGATGAACCCATAGATTCCTCAAATATGAACACACAATATTATGTTCAAATTGCAGAGATAATTGAGCAGAATTACGAACAGCATGATGGATTTGTTGTTTTAACAGGGTCAGATACCATGTCTTATATTTCCTCTGCCATTAGTTTTATGCTAGAGTATTTAACAAAACCAGTGATCTTCACTGGCTCACAATTGCCTATAGGCTATTTGAGAACGGATGCAAAAGAAAATTTAATTACTTCCATAGAAATTGCAAGTGCCTACGAAGATGGTCTTCCAATAGTAAGTGAAGTCTGTTTGTATTTTGAATACAAACTATACAGAGCCAACAGAACAACCAAGTTAAGTGCAGAACAATTTGAAGCATTTACCTCTATGAATTATCCTCCATTGGCAGAGAGTGGTGTTCACCTTAATTTTAATCAAGATTTCATAGAAGAGCCCACTTATGACAAAAAATTAATAGTTAGGAAGAACTTGTGTTCAGATATTGCTATTTTAAAACTTTTTCCAGGAATTCCAATGGCTGTTGTAAAAAGTATTTTAACTATAAACAATCTTAAGGGAATTGTTATGGAGACCTATGGGGCTGGGAATGCTCCAAATAATAAAGAATTTATAGACTTACTTTCTGACGCTATAACTAAGGGTCTTTTCATTGTAAATGTTACCCAATGCGTTGGCGGATCTGTTTTGCCAGGTCATTATGAAACAAGTTCTTTATTAAAAAACATTGGGGTTATAGACGCTAAAGATATCACTACAGAATCTGCTATTGCCAAATTGATGTATCTTTTGGGTGTAGGTGTTGAAAAGGATAAGTTTGCACATTATTTTAAGCAATCTTTAAGAGGTGAAATAACAAATAAGTAGTCTTTATGTTAAATCTTTTTGTTTTTGGCATTTCGTTTGCAAAAACTTTTTAAAATTTTTTAAGAAACCAACTATTTTTTGTTACTTGGTCGTCGAAATAAAAAATAGCGAAGATTAAATAATATTAAAATTAATTTTTCTAGCTAAAATTTTGTTTTTATGTAACAACTAGTTACAACTTTTAACACTAAAATTATTAAAAATTAATTACAAAGATGATGAAAAAAGTAGTAAATATCCTTACAGTAACAGGGTTCATGTTTTTTGGAGCTATTCAATCAGTATTTGCACAAGAGGCTGAGGTCGCTGAACAAACTTTTCACCAAGTATTAAAACAACGTTTTATTGAAGGTGGTCCATTTTTTATGGGAATTGTATTGGTAGCCCTTATCTTAGGTCTTGCAATTGCAATTGAAAGAATTATTTATTTAAACATGGCTACTACCAACACTAAGAAGTTGATGGCGAGCGTAGATGAGGCTTTAAGTTCTGGTGGTGTAGAAGCAGCAAAAGAAGTTTGTAGAAACTCTAAAGGGCCAGTAGCGTCTATTTTTTACCAAGGTTTAGACAGAGTTGATGAAGGTATCGAGTCTGCTGAAAAAGCTGTAATCGGTTATGGAGGAGTTCAAATGGGATTATTAGAAAAAAATATTTCTTGGTTATCACTTTTTATTGCATTAGCACCGATGTTAGGATTTATGGGAACTGTAATTGGTATGATTGGAGCTTTTGATGCCATTGCTGTAGCCAATGATATTTCTCCAGGAGTTGTAGCTGTAGGTATTAAAGTTGCCTTATTAACAACTGTATTTGGATTAGTTGTAGCGATTATTCTTCAAGTTTTTTACAATTACATCATCTCTAAAGTAGATAGTATTGTAAATAATATGGAAGATGCTTCTATCACTTTAATAGATTTATTAGTTAAATATAAAAAATAAGACGCCTTATGAATAGTAAATTTTCAAAAATACTTACCATCATAGTGGCTGTTATATCTGTTATAGGTATCGCATTATTTATTAATGTTTCAATTACTGATGATGTTCCAGAATCTATAAGCGGAGCCGTTGGACCTTTAATTGGTTTTTCATTGTACTTATTTTATGCATCAGTTCTTATTACTGTAGTATTATCTATAAGAGGGTTGGTGAAAAATCCAGAAAACTTAAAGAAAACAATGATTGGCCTTGGTGCTATGGGTGTTCTGTTAGTGATAGCCTATATTTTAGGTGATAGTGAGGCAGTATTAGATGCTCAAGGAAATGTGTTAAAAGGAGGGGAATTAGGATCTTCTTCAAACCAATGGGTAGGTAGCTTAATATGGTATAGTTCAATCCTAGTTCTAATTGGTGGCATATTTTTTGTATATGATCTAGCAAAAGGACTTGTAAAAAATTAATATATGGCAAGAAGAGAGACACCGGAAATTAATGCAGGGTCTATGGCAGATATTGCCTTCTTGTTATTAATTTTCTTCTTAGTAACTACCACCATGAATGTAGATTCAGGTATTTCTAAGAAATTATCAGAGAAACCACCACCAGATTATAAACCACCTATTATCAAGGAGAAAAATATCTTTGAAGTAAACATCAATAGAAATAATGATTTACTTGTAGAGGGTGAAATAATGGTTATTGATGAATTAAAAGAAGCTGCTGTCAAATTTATTGACAATGGTGGAGGTGATGGAAAACCAGGTGAAGATGGAACCCCAGGAACTCCATGTGACTATTGTGAAGGTGAAAGAAGCCCGTCTTCTTCAGATCATCCTAACAAAGCAATTATTTCTGTTCAAAGTGATAGAGGTACTGAGTATGGTACGTACATTGAAGTTCAAAACGAGTTGTTAAAAGCATATACTATTTTGAGAAATAGACTATCTCAACAACGTTATGGAATTTTGTATACAGAGTTAGAAAAAAGATATAAAGATAGTAGAGGATCAGATAAGGAAGAATTTAAGAAAAAAGTAGAGGATATTAAAACTAGTTTCCCTCAAATTATTTCTGATGCTGAACCAACTTCTGCTAATTAATTTAAAAACCTTCGATAGATGTCTAAGTTTAAAAAGAAGAAAAAAGGGATGCCTGCTGTAAATACAGCTTCATTACCAGATATTGTTTTTATGTTGTTATTTTTCTTTATGGTAACTACTACAATGAGAGAAACTTCTTTACAAATTGAAGCACCAAGATTACCAAGTGCTACAGAGATAAAGAAATTAGAACATAAAAGTTTAGTGAGTACTATATATGTTGGTAAAGCTAAAGATGCAAAGTATGGTACAGCCTACAATAGAATTCAATTAAATGATAAGATAGCAACACCTGAAGATGTGCCATCATTCATTTTAAGAGCAAGAGAAGAGGTCTCAGAAGGTGAAATTCCTTTTATGACTACTTCTATTAAAGCTGATAAAGAATCTAGTGTTGGAACGATTACAGACATTAGAATAAAACTAAGAGATGTAAATGCTTTAAAACTGAGTTATTCTACTCAAACTGGAGCTGATAACTAACAGGATTTGAAAATTATATTAAAAAAGGGAATACAATTTTTTGTATTCCCTTTTTTATGTCCTAATTTTAAAAAATTCGAATAGCTATTTATGAAGAAACTACTTTTCTTTTTTTTTATTGGATGTTCAAGCATCGTATTTTCTCAAAAAGATTCTTTGCAGCTTGGTTCTAAATATGCAGAGGATCAGTTGTATTTTTTAATTTCTTATAATCAATTGTTTGATCAGCCATCACTTGTTAAAGGAAGTGGTTTTTCCTACGGTTTATCTGGAGGTTTTATGAAAGACCTTATATTAAATAAAAAGGGGAGTGTTTCTATGGCTCTTGGGTTTGGCTACAATTATGATTTATTAAATCATGGACTTACCATTACTGAGGATAATAATGAAGTTACTTTTCAAGTAGATAATTCTGGTTCCATAAACACACTTACTATCCATAATTTAGAATTTCCATTTGAATTTAGATGGAGAAATTCGGATGCACAAACCTATAAGTTTTGGAGAGTTTATATGGGAGTAAAGGCAAGCTACAATGTATCTAATAATTTTAAATTTACAGACCAATCAAATTCTTTTTCCTATAAAAATGTATCTAGATTTAATTCATGGCAATATGGGCTAACGCTCTCTGTTGGATATGATGTTTTTACAGCACATATGTATTATGGATTAACACCCATGTTAAAAAACACTATGCTTGGAACAACCGATATTTCCTCTAAGACAATGAGAATAGGATTGATTTTTTATTTACTCTAAGACAAAGTAATATCTCTTTTTTATTTAGATCACTTCAGAGAAGAATAAAACAAACTGACATACTAAACCAAGCGAAAAACCTACAATAAGTTCTATTGGTGTGTGTGCTTTCAAATACAATCTAGAACTTGCTAAAATTCCAGATAAAATAACAAATACAATTATGATAGGTAGTAAAGGCAAATTATTAAAATTTGTCATAATTAAAAAAAAACCTAGCATATTACCCATAGATACTAGATGTAAGCTAGATTTTAATTTTATACTAAAAAGGATATAAATACACGCTAAGCTTAGCGAAGTTCCAAAAAACAAGATGCCTAAATTTCTTATTGTTGGAATCTGTATGACAGTACTTCCTAAAAAATATAAAACTACAATCATAAAAATAACAGGGAAACGTCTTTCTTTTATGGTTGAAACTTCATAATCATTTATCATCATGAATCTTTTTAAAAAAACCAATAATAACAATGGAACTAGATAGGTAAGCACAAAAACTAACCCCAATACAATTAGTTGTATTCTCTTTTCAAGGGATTGTGAAATAAAAGTGAAGTATAATAAAACACCTATAGTTGGTAAGACAATGGGATGTAGAATGGTAGATATAATTTTATGTAACCTCATTTATATTTCCTTTCTCAAACGAGCTACAGGGATATCTAATTGCTCTCTGTATTTGGCTACTGTTCTTCTGGCTATAGGATATCCTTTCTCTTTTAAAAGAGCAGATAATTTATCATCTGTGTAGGGTTTCCTTTTATCTTCTTTATGTATAACTGTTTCCAATATTTTTTTAATTTCTCTAGTAGAAACATCTTCTCCTTGGTCATTTTTCATAGATTCAGAAAAGAATTCTTTTATTAATTTTGTGCCGTAAGGAGTTGAGACATATTTACTGTTGGCAACTCTAGAGATTGTAGAAACATCCATATTTATAATGTCTGCGATATCTTTCAAAATCATGGGCCTCAACTTTCGCTCATCACCAGTTAAAAAATAATCATATTGATATTGCATAATGGCGTTCATAGAAATTAATAGCGTTTGTTGACGTTGTTTGATGGCATCAATAAACCATTTAGCAGCATCTAATTTTTGTTTAATAAAAAGGACTGCATCTTTTTGAGACTTACTTTTTTCAGTAGATTCTTGATACCCCTTTAGCATATTATGGTATTCTCTAGACACATGAAGTTCTGGTGCGTTTCTTGAATTAAGAGTTAAATCTAATTCGCCATCTAAAATTTTAATGCTAAAGTCTGGAACAATTTGTTCTGCAATTTTATTGTTACCAGCATAAGAGCTCCCTGGTTTTGGATTTAATTTAGAGATTTCTGTTATTGAATCTTTAAGAGTTTCTTCGTCAATATTAAATTTTTCAAGTAGTTTCTTATAGTGTTTTTTAACGAAGTGATCAAAGGCCAATTCTAAAATTTGAATAGCTAATACTCTGGTAGTTGTTTCTTTTTTTGATTTTAATTGTATGATTAAACACTCTTTTAGGTTTCTAGCACCAACTCCAATGGGATCTAGTGTGTGAACTACATTTAAAAGAACTTTTTCAACTTTTTCTTCTGTTGTAAATATGTTTTGAGTAAAAGCTAAATCATCTACTAAATCTGCTAAATCTCTTCGTATATAGCCACTATCATCTATGCTCCCTAATAAAAATTCTGCAATAGCGTTTTCTTCATCGCGAAGTCTACATGTATTTAACTGCTCTCGTAAAGATTGATGAAATGTTTTTCCTGCTGCATATGGAACATGTTTCTCTTCATCATCTGAAGAATAATTATTCGCTTGTGTTTTGTAGTTTGGAATTTCATCATCACTTAGATAATCATCAATATTGATGTCTTCAGCATCTATTTTTTCTGTTCCATCATCATCAAACTCATTATCTAAATTCTCTTCAAAATCATCTGTTTTTTCTTTTCCAGTATCAAGTGCAGGGTTTTCTTCAATTTCTTGCTTTAGGCGTTCTTCAAATGCCTGAGTTGGCAATTGAATCATTTTCATTAATTGAATCTGCTGAGGAGATAGCTTTTGGGAAAGCTTAAAGTTTAGACTTTGTTTTAGCATGTTCTAAAGGTACAAAAAGAACTGAATTAAAACTCAGCATTTTGTGGAGTTCTAGGGAATGGGATTACATCTCTAATATTACCCATACCTGTAGCAAATTGCACCAACCTTTCAAACCCAAGTCCAAAACCAGAATGAACAGCGGTTCCAAATTTTCTGGTGTCTAAATACCACCATAATTCTTTTTCGTCTATATCTAGAGCAGCCATTTTTTCTTTTAACACGTCTAAGCGTTCCTCACGTTGAGCTCCTCCAACAATTTCACCAATTCCAGGAAACAAAACGTCCATAGCTCTTACTGTTTTTCCATCCTCATTTAAACGCATATAAAATGCTTTTATATTAGCTGGATAATCAAATAAAATTACTGGACATTTAAAATATTTTTCTACTAAAAAACGTTCGTGTTCAGATTGTAAATCTGCACCCCATTCATTTATTAAAAATTGAAATTTTTTCTTCTTATTAGGTTTGCAGTTTCGTAAAATATCAATTGCTTCTGTATAACTTACCCTTTTAAAGTTATTCTCTACAACAAAATTTAATTTTTCTAGCAATGTCATTTCACTTCTCTGCAATTGTGGTTTTGTTTTTTCTTCATCTGCAAATCGCTTATCTAAAAATGCTAAATCGTCTTTACAATGCTCTAAAACATATCTTAGTACAGATTTAATAAAGTCTTCAGATAAATCCATATTACCATCTAAGTCCATAAACGCTACCTCTGGCTCAATCATCCAAAACTCCGCTAAATGACGAGTTGTGTTCGAGTTCTCAGCTCTAAAAGTAGGTCCAAAAGTATACACTTTACCTAATGCCATTGCATAGGTTTCTGCCTCAAGTTGTCCAGAAACAGTTAGGTTAGTTTCTTTCCCAAAAAAGTCTTGTTTGTAATCGATACTTCCATCTTCATTTAGAGGTGCTTTGTTTGTTTCAAAATTTGAAACACCAAACATTTCTCCAGCACCTTCTGCATCTGACCCTGTAATAATAGGTGTATTAACATAGTTGAAACCATTTTCTTGAAAATACTTGTGAACAGCAAAAGATAATTTAGAACGAACTCTCATAACCGCACTAAACGTATTTGTACGAACTCTTAAATGGGCCTGTTCTCTTAAAAATTCAAGACTATGTTTTTTAGGTTGAATTGGATATTCATCTGGGTTTGAATCTCCTAATATCTGTAATGTAGAAACTTGTATTTCTACAGTTTGTCCTTTTCCTAGACTCTCTACTAGCGTGCCAGTAATACAAACTGAAGCTCCAGTTGTAATTCTTTTTAAGGTCTCTTCTTTTGTTTTTTCAAAATCAACAACACATTGAATGTTATGAATTGTAGAACCATCATTTAGAGCAATAAATCGATTGCTTCTAAATGTTCTTACCCATCCTTTTAATGTAACTTCTTGTAAAGTTATATCTGATTGTAATAATTCGGCTACACTACTTGTTTTCATTATTCACTCTAATTTTATGTTATCCTAAATACAAAAAAGCAAAGATACTTTTTTGAAAAACATTCACCAATGAATACATTAGTAATCCTACTAGTTTATTTAAGGGGCTATTTTTCTTCCTGAGGAATAATTTTTATAGATGGCTCTTTCAAAACTTCTTTGTTGGCAATTTTATCCTCAAAAGTTAGTAATAACGAGGGTAATAGTAGTAGGTTAGAAACCATTGCAAGTAATAAAGTAATAGAAACTAAACCTCCTAAAGCAATTGTTCCTCCAAAACTAGATACAGTAAACACTAAAAATCCAAAGAAAAGCACTATGGAAGTATAAAACATACTAACTCCTGTCTCTCTTAGAGCCGCATATACAGACTTTCTAATTTTCCAATTATTAGCAATTAATTCCTGTCTATATTTTGCTAAAAAATGAATGGTATCGTCTACTGATATCCCAAAAGCAATACTAAATACTAGAATAGTAGAGGGTTTTATTGGAATCCCAAAAAATCCCATTAAACCGGCAGTAATTAATAATGGCAGCATATTTGGAATGATAGAAATTAATATCATTCTAAAAGATCTAAACATCCAGGCCATAAACAAAGCAATCAAAAAGATTGCTAAGGATAATGAAAAAACAAGATTCCCAATTAAATAATTGGTTCCTTTTAAGAATACCAATGCTTTTCCTGTAAAAGAAACATTATAAAGTTCGGCAGGAAATTCCTTTTCTACTATCTGTCTTAACCGTTCCTGTATCACATTCATTTTGTCTGTGCCAATGTCCTTCATAAAAGTAGTAATACGAGCAAATTGCCCAGTAGAATCAACAAAGTTGTTTAACATATCGGAATTTCCGTCAGAGTTTTTAGTGTATTCAAAGATGTAATTTTGCTCTTGTGATGTAGGAAGTTGATAGTATTTAGGTTTCCCTTTATAGTATGCTTGTTTAGAGTATTTGACGAGGTTAACAATAGAAACAGGTTTAGATAATTCTGGAAAAGATTCTATTACTTCATTAATTTTATCCATCCTTTTTAGCGTAGATAGCTTCATAACACCTTTCTCTTTTTTTGTGTCAACTAAAATCTCTAAAGGCATGATTCCTCCAAACTCATTTTCAAAAAATTTAATGTCTTTGTAGAAGGCTTTTGTTTTTGGCATATCTTCTATGAGACTTCCAGAAACACGTATTTGATATAGCCCAATAATTCCTAAAATGATAATAATAACTGTAGTTATATAGACAGTTATTCTTTGCTCTCTTACCATTTTTTCCATCCAATCTACTACGTTTTCCATCCATCGTCTTTCTAAATGATTTAGATGTTTCTTTTTAGGAGGCTCCATGAAACTATAAATAATTGGAATTATTAAAAGAGCTAAAACAAAGATGCTTAAGATATTTATCGAAGCAAGAATACCAAACTCTCTTAGGAGTTGACTTTTCACAAAAACAAAAGTGGCAAAACCAGATGCGGTAGTGATATTAGTCATTAATGTGGCATTACCAATTTTAGAAATTACACGTTGTAATGCTTTTGCTTGTTGCCCGTGTAATTTTATTTCCTGCTGATATTTATTGATTAAAAACACAGCATTTGGAACCCCAATAACAATAATTAATGGTGGTATTAATGCTGTTAAAACAGTAATTTCATATCCAAATAGTCCAATAAAACCAAAGGCCCATGTAACACCAATAGTTACAACTAAAAGCGTAATAAATGTTGCTCTGTAAGAGCGAAAAAAGAAAAAGAAAATAATTCCTGTTATAAGAAGTGCTCCTAGTACAAATAATTGTATTTCATCAATAATATTTTGAGCATTTATTGTTCTTATATAAGGCATTCCAGAAACACGAACATTTAAGTTGTTTTCTTTTTCAAATCGATCAATAATGGGTATTAACTTATCAAATACAAAAGCTTTTCTAACAGGGGTATTTACAATTTCTTTGTTAATATATATAGCTGTTTGTATGGTTCCAGTTTTCTTATTGTACAGAAGATTATCATAAAATGGAAGCTTTTCAAATAGCTCCTTCTTAATCGAATTTACTTCTTCTTGAGAAGTAATTTTTTCTCCATAAATAGACTCTAAAACAAACTTTCTATTTTTTGTGTCTTTTTTTAATTTTTTCACATCGGCTATAGACAATGTAAATTCTACTTCAGGTAAAGAGTCAAAAGATTTTGCAAGGGAATTCCAGGCATTAAACTTATCAGTTGTAAAAACAGAAGAATCTTTTACGGCAAGCAGAACTAAATTTCCTTCCTCACCAAAAATTTCAAGAAATTTATTGTACTGTATATTTACTTCATGATTTTCAGGCAAAAGGTTTGCTTCTGTATAAGAAAATCTCATGTTTTTCATTTGAAAAACTAAAAAAGTAGTGGCAATGGCAATTAAAGTAAGTATCAAGTATCTGTTTTTTAAGATAATTCTTGATACTCTAGTCCAGAAGTTCATTACTGATGAATGTTAAATTGTAAGATTTGTCTCATAAATATCTATGATCTGCTTCAAAAATAATTTTTAAACAGTCATAATTTCTTTTTCTTTCGAAGCTAAAAGTTCTTCAGTCTTTTTTACAAAGTCATCAGTAAGTTGTTGAATGTCTACTTCTATATTTTTTTTCATATCATCAGAGACCTCTAATTTTTTTACTTCATTGTTTGCCTCTTTTCTTGCATTTCTTATGCCAACTTTAGAATGTTCTGCTTCTCCTTTGGCTTGTTTGACTAGGTTTTTTCTTCTTTCTTCTGTTAAAGGAGGAACATTTATAATAATATTTTCACCATTATTCATTGGGTTAAAACCAATATTAGCTTTCATAATAGCCTTTTCAATTTCTGCTAACATTTGTTTCTCCCATGGTTGAATACTTATAGTTCTGGCATCTGGAGTATTTACATTTGCAACTTGTCCTAAAGGTGTTTGAGAGCCATAATAATCTACCATAATATTAGATAGCATAGAAGGAGAAGCTTTTCCAGCTCTGATAGTTCTTAATTCTTTAATTAAAAAATCGATAGCTCCTTGCATTTGTTCTTTTGCAGAATCTATGATAAATTCTATTTCTTCGTTCATTTCTCTAATATTGTTTTAGTGATTGACAATGGTGCCAATTTGTTCTCCTGAAATTAATTTTAGCAGATTTCCATTTGTGTTCATGTCAAATACTATGATAGGGAGTTTGTTTTCTTCACTTAATGTAAATGCAGTCATATCCATTACTTTTAAGCCTTTACTTATTACATCTTTGAAAGTTATAGTATTAAACTTTACAGCAGATGTATCTTTTTCTGGATCAGCATTATAGATACCATCTACGCGAGTTCCTTTTAAAATTGCATCAGCGTTTATTTCGATAGCTCTTAGGACAGCTGCGGTATCAGTTGTAAAATACGGGTTACCAGTTCCAGCACCAAAAATTACTACTCTTCCTTTTTCTAAATGTCTGATAGCCTTTCTTTTAATGTAAGGCTCTGCAATTTCTTTTATTTGAATAGCTGTTTGTAATCTAGTATATACTCCTTCGTCTTCTAAAGCACTTTGTAAAGCTAGGCCATTAATACAGGTCGCTAGCATCCCCATGTGATCTCCTTGAACACGATCCATTCCATTACTAGCTCCCGCAACACCTCTGAAGATATTTCCACCACCAATAACAATAGCCAGTTCAATACCTTTTTCAGTTACCTCTTTAATTTCTTTTGCGTATTCTTTTAGACGATTAGGATCTATCCCATATTGTCTATCCCCCATAAGTGCTTCACCACTTAGTTTTAAAAGTACTCTTTTGTATTGCATATTTTTGAAAGTTACACAAAATTACGCATTTTTTTTCTTTTCTAGAATGCTTGTATGCATGAAAAAACCTCATTAGTATTCTGAAATCAAATCAGTCACTAACAAGGTTTATGGGTTGTATCTTTTGTATGCTAGAGAGACTCTAGTTTACATAAAAAACATATTATCCTAAGGCAACACGTTTAAATCCTGTTACGCTTACATCTCCAATAGTTTTTACATAATCAGCAACACTTTGCTTACTATCTTTAATGAATGCTTGATTAACTAAAGTATTGTCTTTAAAGAAACGTTTTATTTTTCCTTTAGCAATGTTTTCTAACATAGCCTCAGGTTTTCCTTCTGCTCTTAATTGGTCTTTTGCAATTTCAATTTCTTTTTCAATAATAGAAGCATCAACCTCATTTTCGTTTAAAGCAATTGGATTCATTGCAGCAGCTTGCATGGCAACATCTTTAGCAACAACGTCAGCTCCTTCAGAAGCAGCTGATAAGCCTACGATGGTAGCTATTTTGTTTCCAGCATGTATGTAAGAACCAACAAATGCTGCTTCTACTTTTTCAAAAGCATTGATTTGAAGTTTTTCTCCAATAACTCCTGTTTGTTCTATCAATTTATCAGCAACAGTCATTCCATTAAAGTCTGCAGCAAGCAACTCTTCTTTAGAAGAACAGTTTAATGCCAATTCTGCAAATTCGGTAGCAAGGCTTACAAAACTGTCATTTTTACCAACAAAATCAGTTTCACATCCTAAAACAATTGAAACTCCAACAGTTTTAGTATCATTAACTTTTGCAATAGCAGCACCTTCAGTAGACTCTCTGTCTGCTCTTTTAGCAGCTACTTTTTGTCCTTTCTTTCTTAAGATATCTATAGCTTCTTCAAAATTTCCTTCTGCTTCAACTAAAGCCTTCTTGCAGTCCATCATTCCTGCACCTGTTGTTTTCCTTAATTTATTTACCTCTGCAGCGGTTACTTTAACCATTTTCTTAGTCTTTAAAATATTTACAATTTATTTCTTTTCAGTAGTTGCTTTTTTTGGTGCTTCAACTGCAGGAGCAGCCTCTTTTACCTCTTCTTTAGCAACTTCTTTTTTCGCTGTTTTTTTAGCTTCTTTGGCAGCTGGTTTCTCAACTTCCTTTTTAGCTTCTTTAGCAGCTGGTTTTGCTTTTTCTTTCTCTGCTTTTCTTTCAGCTAAACCCTCAGCAATTCCTTCAGTAATGAATGATAATACTCTTTCAATAGATTTTGAAGCATCATCATTAGATGGGATTACATAATCTACTGGTCTAGGATCAGAGTTGGTATCTACCATTGCAAAAATTGGGATGTTTAATTTTTGAGCTTCAGCAATAGCAATATGCTCTTTTTTAACATCAACCACAAAAATTGCTCCAGGTAAACGAGTCATGTCTACAATAGAACCTAAATTCTTTTCTAACTTTTCTCTTTGACGATTAATTTGTAATTTTTCTCTTTTAGATAAAGCATCAAAAGATCCATCTTGCTTCATTCTATCAATGGAAGTCATTTTTTTAACGGCTTTTCTGATAGTGATAAAGTTTGTCAACATTCCTCCTGGCCATCTTTCAGTAATGTAAGGCATGTTTACTGCTCCTGCTTTTTCAGAAACAATATCTTTAGCTTGCTTTTTAGTAGCTACAAATAAAATTTTTCTTCCAGAATTTGCAATTTTTTGCAATGCTAATGAAGCTTCGTCTATTTTTGCTGCTGTTTTGTATAAATCTATAATATGAACTCCGTTACGTTCTGTATAAATGTAAGGAGCCATGTTTGGATTCCATTTTCTTGTCAAGTGACCGAAATGAACTCCATTTTCTAATAATTCTTGAATGTTTGCTTTTGCCATTTTTTAAAATGTGTTTACGTTCTGTTTTTTTAAATCAATATATAAGTAGTCTTTATATTACGAGTCTTATATATTTAGATACTAAACTGTTATTAATAATTGATAACAGTAATCTAAACCAATTTTTAACGTTTAGAGAACTGGAATTTTTTACGAGCTTTTTTCTGACCAAATTTCTTACGTTCTACCATTCTTGGGTCACGTGTTAATAATCCTTCTGGCTTTAGAATAAGTCTGTATTCTTCGTTTATAGATACTAACGCTCTTGTAATTGCTAATCTAATTGCTTCTGCTTGACCGGTTACTCCACCTCCATATACATTTACTTTTACGTCATAAGAAGTTAAGTTATCTGTTAGCATTAAAGCTTGTTGTACCTTATACTGCAAGGTTGCAGTAGAAAAATAGTCTTTAAAATCTTTTTTATTTACTGTGATATTACCTTTTCCTTTAGAAAGGTAAATACGAGCTACGGCAGTTTTTCTTCTACCAATTTTGTGAACTATATCCATTATTTAAGATCGTTTAAGTTAATAGCTTTTGGATTTTGAGCATCATGTTTGTGCTCAGTTCCAGCGTATACATATAGGTTTCTAAAAAGAGCACTACCTAATATGTTTTTAGGTAACATTCCTTTTACTGCTTTCTCTACCAATCTTGTAGGATCTTTTTCAAACATTTCTGTTGCAGTTAACGATCGTTGTCCTCCTGGATATCCTGTATGACGGATGTAACTCTTGTCAGTCCATTTTTTTCCAGTTAGATTAATTTTTTCTGCGTTGATAACAACCACGTTGTCTCCACAATCTACGTGAGGAGTAAAGTTAGGTTTGTGTTTACCTCTAATTAGCTTTGCTATTTTAGAAGCTAGACGACCCAACGTTTGCCCGTCCGCATCAACAACAACCCATTCCTTAGAAACGGTAGCTTTATTTGCTGATACTGTTTTGTAACTTAATGTGTTCATAATTACACTTTTAGTTTTTGTTCTATTAATAATTAATTTTTTTCCTTAAAAAAGGAGTGCAAATGTACTATTAATTATTTGATTAGCAAATAGTAATCGTGTTGTTTTCTTAAGGATTAGTTGCTTTTATAAATGAGTAGTTAAATAACTGCGTTTTTGATTTTATTGGTTAAATAAAACAAATATATTTTAAGCTAACTTATGTTAAATAATTATTGCTATCTTGTATTCGATTAAAAATATCGTTAGAACTTTAATCCCTATTAAAGTATGTTTTTAATCACTCCCTAATATTTTAAAACTAAAATTACATCTCAAATTGCTTTATGAGGATTTTTTTTATTTTCCTTGTTTTTTTATTTTTTTTGACATCTTGTACTTCAGATATAATTGGTGTTGTGTTAAAAAATGATATATATTCTTCTAGGGTTATCGAAATGATGAATGATCACCAAGAGTCTAATTTTAATTTATTAAAAAAGTACCTTGATGAAGATGTATTCATAGAGTATTCTGGAAAAATATACAATGGAAAACAAAATTTAATAGAAGTTTGGAAAGCTGAATTTTATTATTTTTCAGATGTTTTTTTTGATAAAAAAGAAGTATTTACAACTTTTAATAAAGACAGATCCTACACCACTATTTTCAAAGCAAATTGGAACGCTAGTGGAAATTTTACTAACAATAGTTATTCGGTATATTCTTTTTATGAATTTAAATGGAAATACGATAGAATATTTGAAATTCATGTTCATTGGAACAATGAACCATATTACAAAGAATGGGATAAATTAATTAAAAGTAATAAATATGAATAGACTATACTTTTTATTCTTGCTTACTCTTATCTCATGTTCTAACCCTAATCAAATGGGAGTAGTTAAAAACTCAGATGATCTTTCTCTAAAACTAACCACATTTATAAACCAGTATGTAGATGAAAGTTATGAAAGTTTAGATAGTATATTTTCAGATTCAATTCATATAAATTTAAATAACCGCACTTACAATAGTATTTCAAAACTGGAGAGCGGTCTAAAGTTATACCATAATTTATATTCTGATATTTTAATTGATAGTCAATTTTTATGTACTTTTTATTTAGATGATGGTAGTATTAAAACTTTTCAAAAAGTAAATTTTATAACAAAAAATAAAATTACTCAAAATGTTGGCTCAATTCGAGCTTTTTTTGAATATGTATGGTTAGACGGATACGTAGTAGAATTGAATGTTGTTTTTGATTCTGAAACACTTACTAAAGAAGTAAAGTTTTTCAAAAGTTCATTAAAAAATCAACCAATTGGAAATTAATATTTTAATCATATCAACAGCTTTTGGTGCCTCATTATGTATAGCAGTTGGGTTAATAATGTTATTTAATAATAATAATGTTTTTCATAAATGGTTATCGTATGCAGTATTGGGTTTGGGGTTTTTAAATATTATAGATTTATTAAATCTGGTAATTAATCATGCCTACTTTTATGATGTTTTCAAAATATATTATTCAGATTTTCATCATTTCATTTTACGTTTAATTTCTCTTACAATGCCTGCGCTTTTACCGTTTTTTTTCTTAGGAAATCTTGATCTGAAGATCAAATATCTCAATATTTTACATATATCATGTATCTTAATTGTGGGTGTTATTTTATCTTTTTTAATTTTAGACCCTACTTATCATAAACCAGCTTTTCTTTCCTATTATTATGTTTGTTTTTTGTTTTTTTTATATTTAATTTTTCTAAACAAAAAGTATTTAAAAGAAAACGATGTATATGTTTTTTTACTTGTGATTTTTTATTCATTCTTTTTTATCCTAACTATCTCAATTGCATACCTTTTATATAATGATGCTTTACTTAGTAACGTTTTTTCCTTACTTCCCGGGTTAGATTATGATCTGCCAAATGCGTTTATCAAGTTTATTTTTAATACGCGATTAATAATAATTCCTATTGCATTCTTGATTAATCCTAAACTTTTGTTTGGTAGTTATTATTTTGAATCTAAATCAAAGTTAGAGAGTTCTCAATATGTAAAAAATCATTGGTCAAACACACGATTTGTAAAGATTAATAAAATTGATTTTAAAACTTTTGAGGAATTAAATGAGAATTTACCTGATCTTATTTCAAAGCTTATTCAGATAGAAACTCAATTCATAAGAAATGAGGTGCTTTACAATAATCTTGAAGATATATCTCAGCTTATAAATGATAAAACACAATCAGTAGAGTTTATTTTTAAATACCATAATAGTCTAACTTTTTCTAAATACTTAATTAAAATTAAAATGTTAAGAGCTGCTTTTTTAATAGAGGATGGGTATTTAAAAAACAACACTGTAACTCAACTCTCTCAACTATCTGGCTATAATTCTAGATCTGCTTTCTTCACTAAATTTAAACAAGTAAATGGTTTTTCGCCAACTAAATATTAATTTAGTTAGCTTTAAAAATCGTTCTTTTTTTTCTCAAATCGTTCTTTTTTTTTCTATAATTTACAAATTTTGTTCTTTTTTTTGACAATTAGTTCTTAACTGAATTAGTTCATATTAAAAAGCAATAGTAAAATTTAGCGTATATACTACCTTAGTTATGTAGCTATAATAAGATTGTGATTTTAATAGAAAAACTCATTAAAAAGAACAACCTTACCCTTAAAAACTTTCTTTTTATAGGGCTACTATCCCTTATTTTTAACTCAAATTCTTATTCTCAATCAATACAATTATCGTTAGATAATTTTGATAGTAATTATTCAACCAAGACTCTAGTTTCAAATTTTAATGAACTAGATAAAAACAATAGTTTCAATCCTTTTAGTCCTTCAGAGGAAATAGATAATAGTAATAATTTAGAAAATAATTTTGACCTAGTTTCTTTCACCTTTTCTGATGGTTTTTTAGGTTCAATGCCTAAAAACAATCCTCATTTACCCCAATCAATTCTTACTTTTTCAACTCTTGGAATATCCTCAGTTACAATTACTCAAAATTCTAACAATGGCGAATTTGGTGGCAGTGGTAACGGTAATAATGTTGATTATGACGTTGAAGTAACTTTTAATTTAAATACTGGTAGCTCCTTCACTCTCGACGCTACCTTTTCTTGGAGAGAACCCTCTTCCGGTAATATAGCTATTATTGGTCTTGAGTTTAAAAACAATGTGAATCAGTCCTTCACTTATGGATCATCCACATACACCATTGATGGAGGTACTCAAGAAAATAGCACCTCTTTAGGTTTAAAGATTCCAGGTTCTTCAATTTCCTTTTCTGATGGTGATAATAGATCAGGAGCTAACAATCCGATTGGAATTCTTGATTGGTTAAATGCTCAGACTTCAAATACTGGGCCAGTAGCTGTTGCTGATACAGCGACAGTTGCAGAAGATGCTTCATTAACCAGCACAAATGTTATTACAAATGACACAGATGTTGATGGAGATACTTTAACCTTAACCGCAGTAAGTACTTCAGGAACAGGAACAGTAGGAGTCAATGTAGATGGAGTCTCAGTAGACTATACTCCGGCAGCAGATTTTAATGGAACAGAAGAGATTACCTATACAGTATCTGATGGAACAGATTCAGATGCAACAGGAACATTAACGATTACAGTTACAGCAGTTAATGATGCGCCAACCATTACAGGAACCCCATCGACTTCGGTTGATGAAGATCAAGCATATTCATTTACTCCAACGGGAGCTGATGTTGATGCAGGCACGACTCTTACATACTCAATTACAGGAA
>Ga0206123_10000516_pt1 | contig 38001 bp, 41 predicted proteins | sample Helgoland_Spring_2_FD_160086 | JGI IMG/M metagenome (GOLD analysis project Ga0206123, IMG submission 160086) | Pelagic subsurface seawater microbial communities from Kabeltonne, Helgoland, North Sea - Helgoland_Spring_Bloom_20160316_1 | ecosystem: Environmental > Aquatic > Marine > Epipelagic ...
TAGCACTTCTTTCTCAATCGTTATCACAGGCCAACCTGGTAGCCGCTCCCGTGGAGAGTGGAGACATTGGCAGTGCAAAGATGGTGAGCGAGTTTTTAAAGTGGCGGATGAACTCAATGACGGAACTTCCACGGGAAGCCGCTATCGGAGCAAACTATTTATTACAGAACGGAATTACATTTTTCGGAACATATTGGAAAAGGGAAACCACTCGAGTGTTTAAGGATATCAGCCTTGAAGAGATTGCCCAAATGAGTCCCGAACTGGCTATGGCGATCCAAGATCCCGAGATGAAGGAGGGAGTCGAAGAGATGCTATTCCCCTTATTCCCTAATCTAAAAAAGCGAAGAGTTCGGAAGATGATTAATGAACTTCGCAGTAAAGGAGTATCGAAAGTTCCGACTGAGAAAGCGGTAGTAAACAGACCGGCAATTAAGGCGTATGAATTAGGCAGAGAAATAATCATCGACTCCAATGTAATTGATTTGGAATCTGCCAGGAGCATTCACTGCATCCATTATTACAGCCCCGAAGCATTAATGCAAAAGGTCAGTGAGGGATGGGATAAAAAGTGGATCGAAGAAGTCCTCGAAAACTCGAAAGGCTTTTATGCGGATGAAAGTTATTCGACTGACTTAATGTCTTACGATTCCGGCAACTTTTACGGGACGCAGAATTACGAGGGCATGGTTCGGATAATTACAACTTATCGTAAGGAATTGGACGAAGACGATGTGCCGATTTGCACGATTACTTGCTGGGCGGACGAAGCAGAAGGGCATGGGTTTCATAGTCCGATGGCATATGATGAGGGCAGATATCCATTCGTTTGTATCACAAGAGAAAGCCTTAACCACCGACTACTCGATTCCCGAGGTTATCCCGAACTTTTAAAGTCTTATCAGATTGCGGCCAAGACCGAAATGGACTCACGGCGCGACCGCTCCTCGATGAGCACAATGCCAGCCGCAGAATATGTCGTTGGTCGCAAGCCCGAACGGATCGGACCAGGTGCGCAGATTCCAGTCCGCCGCCGTGGGGAGTTTGGCTTCGTTGAAATCCCCCGCTATTCGCCGGCATCGATGGAAGTGGAGATGCAAATCCGCCAACTTGCAAACAAGATAACCGGTCGGGCAACATCCCCCGAGGACGCAGTTGAAGCAAACAGCATTAGACAGCACCTCGTCAATCAGTGGCTCAATGGATTCAAACAGATTTTAAATCGAGTATGGTGCTTAGATCGCACTTATGGCGGTCCACAGATATGGTTTCGGGTTACCAATAATGAGCAAGGCGCTCAACTCATGCTTGATGAGACTGCGGAGGTTTATGATTTTAATATTACATGGAACAGCATGAACCAAGATGAGGAAAAGGTTCTTCAGAAGCTCGATACAGTTGGTAAATTAATGTCTCAGTACGACCGGCAAGGGGTTGGGCGATATGATGTATATCTCCGCAAGGTAATTGAAGCAATCGATCCAAATCTTGCCGGCCAATTGATCGCCCCAGCGGAAGAGGCAACCGACAAAGAGATTCAAGAAACTTCCGCAGACATTGCCAAGATTGCATCGGGACAAGTAGTCAATGTACCGCAACAGGGGGTAAATTCTCAACTTCGTTTACAGAAACTCCAAGAGTTCCTTGAAGGTACTCCCGAAATACCGGCACAGGATGTTCAGCAAAGAATGCAAGAGGACGAGAACTTCGCCAAGAGGCTTCAGACATATGCTGGACAGCTCGAAATGATGCAAGCCCAACAAAGGAACGCAATAATTGGCCAGCTGGGGACTGCCCCCGGCAATGTACCAGGTACATCGATGGCCGCTTAACTAAAATTACCATGAGCTTATATAGAAATATCGCAAAGAAGAAGGCACGAATTGCCGCCGGATCGAAGGAACGAATGAGAAAGCCCGGAGCAAAAGGCGCACCATCTGCAAGTGCGTTTAAAAAGGCGGCAAAAACTGCAAAAAAACGCAAATGACTTTAGCAGACGCAATCAATGGCCTCGGCGAACAGACCGAGTGGCTAACAGTAAAATCATTTATCCTCGAACAGAGGGATATGTGCTTAGTCGATTTTCAGGACTATACCCATGTCGATAATCCGCAGAAACTTGCCCGTCTTAGTGGAGAGATTGCTGGACTTACACGAATAATTGAAAGCTTAGAAAATGCCGAAACTGACACCCCATCAGCAATTTAAAAACGAACATCGAGCCTTGCTAAATCGCTGGCTAGAAGAGAGTGATATCGATGACCATGAGATGGCACAAATCGCCCTGACCGATGTTGAAGAATGGATGGACGAGGAAGTTGTTGATTTTGAGTGCGACATGAGCCTCGATGACGAAGAACACGAAGCGTAAAGGCTACATTTACGAGCAGACTTTCTTCACTGAAGCGTTAAAGAATGGGTTGGAAGTTTTCATCCCACTGGGTGACCATTTACCAGTTGACTGTATCCTCGTAAATTCGGCGGGCAAAAATTTTAATGTCCAAATTAAGGGGTCTGAAAAGTCAAGCAAAGGGGAAAGAAAAAACGGGTGCAAACGGTATCGATTTTCCACGACTACTGGGCGGGTAGTAAAGCAACCACTAGACTGCACAAAAGTTGATATAGTGGCAATATTTTGTGCGGACATAAACACCTGGTACTTAATCCCATGTATGGCTCTAGACGGAGCATTAACAGTTGCGGTTTACCCGGACAACCCCGAGTCCAAAGCAAAACACGAAAAATATCGGGAAGCGTGGGACTTATTCAAAACTCCCTGAAAATTATTCCCGACCCCCTGTCATAATGGGATGTGGCGAACCATATCGGTCCGCAGAAAAACACAAAGAGTGCGAACTTTAAACGCAGAATTATGGCAGATACAGTTACAACCGAGGCACCGGGTTCAACAGGAGCAGAATCACAAACGCAAAGCATTACGACCCTTGAGGAGTTGACGGCATCGTTCGTTGACAAAGTTGAGGAGAGTGAAGCGAAAGAGGAATCTGAAGTGGAAGCTGGTCCCGAGACCACAACCGCAGACGCAGAGACCGACCAGGATACAGATGTTCTTTTACAGTCTACCGAATCTGAGGAATCAGAAGAGGAAACGGAAGAGATAGCAGAAGAGGAGGAGTCAGAATCGGAAGAAGCTGAACCGCCCAAAGCTGTTGGCAAGCTACTCCGCCAGATCAATAAATTGACTGCGCGCGCAAAGGGAAGCGAAGAAACAGTCGAAGCATTACAAGCCCAAATCGAGTCACTAAAGACAAGCCCTCAGAAGCAATCGCAATCTAGTCAGCCAGCTTTGGAAGAAGTCCAAGACTTTCAGTCATTGGAAACCTTACGAAAGGAAGCAGTAGCCGCTAAGAAGTGGGCATTGCAAAATATTGGCCGTGATTATGTAGAATCCGGTGGGAAAGAATACAGCGATGACGATATCCGCAATATTCTAACTCAAGCCGAGGACTACTTATCGGAGAAAATCCCCGAACGGGCGCAATATCTCCAATCATCGGCTCAGTGGCAACAGGATACGATTAATACTCACCCGTGGATTTCAGAAACAGTCGATACCGACCAAGCCGAAGAGCGGAGATCCGTTTTAGGTCAGATCAAAAGTCAGTATGCAGACATTCTAAAATCCCTACCTAATGGTGATTTTGTAGCGGCAACACTCGTTCGAGGAGTTGAAGCAATCAAAGCGGACCAGGCGGCCAAGTCGGCCAAACCGAAAGCCAAGAAAGTAGCCAAAGCACCTCCTTCATCGATGGGCGATTCAAGTCCACCGGTACAAACCTCGGCCACTCGAAAGACTGCAAATAAACAAAAGATTTTGGAGCGTAAAAATCTCTCGGAAAACGATCTTGCCGCACTCTTTGCGGAATAAAATTTATAAAAATCTTAAAATAAGGAATTAAAAAAATGGCTTTAGCAACTAGTTACAATGTAACATCAACCCAAGGGGCGCGTGAAAATTTAGAAAATTTATTGCGCTCTGTTTCACCAAAAGAGTGCCCTTTATTCGCAACTCTTCCCCAATCAGCCGCTCCCAAAGCGACATTAAACGAATGGCTCGTAGACTCACTTTCCGATCCCTCCCTCGCCGGACAAATCGATGGCGTAGATTATGGATTGAGCGATATGAACGATCTCGTAGCTTCAAGGGCTAGACTTGGTAATAGGGTTCAGACATTACAGGACCGATTCTCCATCTCAAAACAAGCTGAAATGATTGATGTAGCTCCTGGCGGGTCTTTATATGCCCAGTCAAAAGCGAAATCTCTTTTACAACTTCGCCGCTCTATTGAAAGTGCAATCGCTGGTGGAAATGACCAGGTAGCTGGTTCTTCTACAGTCGGAAGTACCCTCGCGGGAATCGGTGTATGGAGTGATCCAGCTTTTACAGGCAACACATTCGATACAACTTTAAAGCAAAGCTTCCGTGCGGTAAGTGGTTCAAGAATTACCTTAAATGGTATGACTGAATCTTCATTCCGTGGAATGCTGCAGGCAGTTTACGAAGCAAGTGGAAGTAAGGGAAGTTTCAAACTTTTTGCATCGACAGGAGTTATGAATGCGGTCACAGATTTCACGAGATCCACAACTGCAAATGGTAACTTCAACTTCGATCAAGATGTATCCGATGGAAGCGTCCGTTTGAGTGTGGTAGACTATATTTCAGATTATGGTCAAATTTCGATAATCCCGGATTTATTTTTAGGTAAACAGACCTCCAAAGCAATCACCGGTGCAACGAATGCGAATCCAATCGTAATCACATCGAATGGTCACGGACTTACCAGTGGTGATTCTGTAGTGATCAGCGGAGTTCTTGGGAACACAGCGGCAAACGGTACAAAGACTGTTACTGTTGTAAACGCTAACACATTCTCAATTGGTACAGCCGGAAACGGTGCGTACACAAGCGGAGGTGTTTTCGTAGATGCTCCAAATACTGACGAAGGAACAGTAAACACAGATCGTGCCTACTTAATTCCATCTGACGATACTCTCAGTCTTAAATTCTTGGAAGGTATAACTGTTCAGGATTTACCTGACAGCGGTGCTGGAAAAAGATCCATCACTGAGGCGATGTTGACTTTGCGTTGCGCAAATCCACGAGCACTTGGTTCAATAGTTTAAGTTGGTTTAGTAGTGTTATTTTGGGAGGCCGGTTGGGTAGTGGCCGGCCTCCCTTTTTTCTTTAAAATATGAGTCTCAATATAATAGTAAAAGGCGGTAAACGGAGTGGAATGTCAGGCGATGAAATGGCAAGATACTTATCGAAAAAGGTGGAAGTGGAAGCCAGGCGAGAAAAAGCTGGATATAAGCAAAGAGCATTAGCCGCTCGCAAATACGGAAAGTCTGTTGGCGGAGGGAAGAACTTCCGAGCAGTCCGATCCGTAGATGTCACTACTTATTTGCGACATGAGATTGAACGGCCCGGCTGTATGTCCGATCCCGAGTATTCGAGGGACTTCGCTAAGAAAAATCCTGAAACGGTAATCGGAAGCTAGATGCGGACCGTAACTTACACCGAACTTAAAAATCGATTCACCTCGGCAATCGGGGTGGATACTTTATTATCGGTTGAGGAAACAGCATTCAAAAACTCGCTAAACGACCGAGTAAAAGGAGCATGGACCCGCGCACAATGGCCCGAGCTGATGTCAGTAGTCGAAAAGACTGTTGCCGCCGTTACCTCGCCAATCGTTGCAGATAAGGCGGTTCAGATAGATAACGATGCAAATCTGATGGATGTGTTTTCGGTCTTCGATAAGAATCCATTATCTGAGAGAACCGCATTCAAGTTGGATTACAATTTAATCAATGGGTACTTAGTATTACCCGCCAATTCTTCACAGGATTCAGTCTTTGTGATGGGTAACCAGGTAACTCCTTCGAGTTATGGAGACGCATCAGTAGACGGATCGGAAACCACAACTCTGCCAAGATTCTTGGAACGGTACTTACTATTAGCGACAATCGCAGACTGGTACAAATCAGACGGCCAGCTTGAAAAAGCGATCCAGCAAGAACAAATGGCGGAAGAAACCTTGGCACTCGAAATCGACCGAGTCGAACGCCTTGAAGGAATGAATAAAATATCGGTCAACACATATCCGAGCTACAGCTTCGGAGTTAACATTTTAACAACAGTATAATATTATGGGAATCAGCAGTATAAATGTTTTAAACAGTATGGGAGCCAATGGTTCTGCATATGTAAATGACACAGCCGCCCACACAAACGGCACAGCGGGATGGACAGCGATCCAATTTACCGAGGACTCGGTCTTGGCCGCTTTAGTCGGCAAAATGGATGACTCAGCAGACTTAATCTCCGATGCAATCACCTTCGCCGCCGGGCAAGTTCTGTATGTACCGGCGAGTGAAGTCCGCTTGGCTTCGGGAGCTTGCATTCTCTATAAAGGATAATCGATGCCAGATCTCGCACTAGGCTTAATGATCGGGGAGGGCGATGCAGATTCGCACATCCCACCTATTGGAGTCGATGGTGCATTACAGGCAGAAAGCGGACCCTATTTAAACACTGAGGATGGAAACATTTTAGCATTCGATTAAAGGAAAATAAAAAATGGCAAATAAAAAATTAAGCTCATTAGATGCACTCGGGGCAACCCCAGCCGTTAGCGATATTTTGGCAATCACGGATGTCTCGGATACCACCGGCTCTGCACAGGGTACTACTAAAAAAGTAACAGTTGCCAACTTGGTAGCGGCCGCCCCACAAGGTGATTTACTAGCAAGCAATAATTTATCTGATGTTGCGAATGCCGGAACGAGTCGGACAAATCTTGGACTTGGTACTGCGGCAGTCGCAAACACAGGGACATCAAGTGGGAATGTAGTTGTACTTGATGGAGTTGGATTGCCAGCGATTAACGGATCGCAATTAACGAACTTACCAGCTGGAGCAGTAGACGGTACAGCAGTCACTTCAACAGGCGAGACAGGAGCTACTAAATTCCTTCGTGAAGATGGAGATGGTACTTGTTCGTTTCAAGATGTTGTAGTGGGAGATGCAGAACTAAGAGGAACAGCTAATCCACACATCGGAGCATTTCCTAATCAATCCTTCTTGGTAGTAGATAATCCGAGTAACTCAGTAATGCTTGTTGCTGACGATGCTGGTAATTTAAAGCTACTCAACTCACTTGGTGTAAACAATATAGCAGTGGGTTTCTCCGTAGTCGAGGATGGCACAGAGCCTGATATTGAAGTGGTAAGTGGAAGTGAAACTTATTCCGTTATCACAGGAGACTCAGATACTTTAGGAGCTAACGGATTACCTATTAGACAAGGCTTTAACGCTCCCGATATAGGAGCAAACCCAGCACCACTTTTAATATCAGGTGGAACAATTTCTTAAAACTTAACAAACAAAAATTATGGCAACAGTATATATCGCACCAACCGCACAGGGTTCCGCAGACGGGACAAGTGCCGCAAACGCTTACGCTTACACATCACTCGATACTGCCGAGTCTGACGCAGGAAATGGGGGTACAATTCTTTTTCTGGATGGAACCTACGAAATACCAAACACAACATGGGATCCACTTGTTACAAACTTTACCTACAAAAGTTTAAATAAGCACGGAGCCATAATTACAAGTACTGCATCACGCACTTTGAGACTTGGAGCAAACGATGGTTCTAAGACTGTAAATTTCCAAGATTTTAAGATTACTGGAGCAGTAGGCTTAATGTCTCAATCTAATGTGAATATGAGTGGGGTTGAGCAAATCGATAGCATATCTCATGCCCCTCAATATGCCTCTTTTTATAAATTTGATGGTCAATGGACTATTACTGATTCGGTAATTGTAAAAGATTTTTCGGGTAATGGCAGTATTGGATTCAATACTGGATCAACTCTGACTCGTTGTAGTTTTCTAATCAAATGTGCATCAGTTGGGTCTACAGGAATCCAAGGAGGTAGACCTATTTTGAATAATTCGATCATTATGTCTGATAATTCTTCAGCCATTAATGATAATGTCATAAACCCATCGACCTGTAGTCATTCTTGTTTTTTCCAAATGCACTCTAATGACAGTAGCGGAGGAACAAACAATGTATTCGCAGACCCACTATTCGTAGACCTCGCTAACGGTGACTTCCGCCTTCGCCCATCCTCACCTTGCATCAACGCTGGAACAGCTTCCTAAGTCATGGCACAGCAAAAGTTAGGACGGAAGGATTACTCCATCGCTGTTAAGACAGGGACGGATGCGAATAAGTCGAAGTTTAAAAAGGAGGCTACGCAAGGTGAATACTACTTTGCTACCGACACTAAAAAACTTTACCTAGCTGAGACTACTGCTGGTGCTTCCGATTCTACTTTAGCTGAATTTACTCCATCTGCTACTGGTCAATGAAGTTAGGTCGTAAAGATTACACCATCTCTGTTAAAACAGGGACTGATGCGAACAAAGCAAAGTTCAAAAAGGAATGTGTCCAAGGTGAAATATATCACGCCACAGACACAGGATTCTTTTACATTGCTGAAGTAACGGCTGGTGCGAGCGATGCTACTTTGAGTAAATTTGGAACACCTGCATTCAACCAATACAGCGTAAGCTTTGATGGTACGGATGATTATTTAACAGCCAACGAATCTAACCTAGCAACATCAGGAGACTGTACAATTTCCTTATGGTTTAACAGTGCTTCATTACCTGGTAGTAGTGCGTATGATTATATGTTTAGTCTCACGGATGCACGTGCAACAGGCAAGGATCGAGCTATAGGAATAAGAGGGACAGGAAGTGATGCACAAATAGTCGCAAACACCTACGCTTCGGGTTGGAATCTGCCGTTCACTAACACATCAATTTCTGCAAGCACATGGTATCATGTCGCTGTTGTTTTTACTTCGGGATCAGCTCAGGTATATTTTAATGGAGTAGATAAAGGTTCAAAGAGTGTAGCGACAAACACAATAGCCTACACCCAAACAGTTATTGGAAGTATGCTATATTCATCTGCAAACCAATTTAATGGTAAGATAGATGAAGTTAGTGTTTTTCACTCTGCATTATCCTCAACCAATATAACTTCAATTTACAACAGTGGAGTACCAGCAGACATATCTTCATTAAGTCCTAAAGGTTGGTGGAGAAATGGCGATGGTACAGGTGATACTGACTCAGGTGGAGGTACTCCAGGTAATACTGACACTATTGGCACAGTTGCAAATCAAGGGTCAGTTAATACAGGGTCAGGTGAAGGTAATATGACAGGAACTAACGGACCAACTTACTCAACAACAGTACCATCTTAAAATTATGAGTAGAAAATATGTAATAATAAATGCGGACGAAGTAGACTCCGTTGATTTTAGCCAAGTGGATGAGACAAGTGCAGATACAATCCGTTACTCAGTCGATGGCACGAAAACATTTGTTAAGTTTGACACTGACACAACACCTTCATTCTTGGATGGTAAAACACAATACTCCCATTCTGAAATACTAACCGTATTAAGCGGAGACGAATGGACTCCTGACGAACCACCTGGCGAATGATTTACACCGCCATACTATTATTGGCGTTGTGCCTCACGGGCTGTTCCATGCGCTCACTCATCACCCCCGCCGCAACTGTGGGCGGTGCGGCTGTCGGAGGAGTATTCGGGCCAGGCGGTGCGGCTTTGGGTGCGGGAACTGCGTATGCGGGTTCTAGGATTTACGAATTATCAGACGAAAAAAAGGAACTCGTAGAATCCATAACGCATGGAGATGTGGACAAACTTTTGAGCGCCGGCCTTGCCGAGCATAAAACAGGCTTCGAGGCATTCACATCGTACATCAAAAAGATTCTTATCGGAGCGGCAGTATTACTTGGCGGCTACCTTGCCATTCCAATTTTCGTAGCAAAAAGAACTGCCCGTCAGTGTTCCCAAACCGAAGCAATCAAACATCAGACTCGCGCACCATTTCCCGTAAAACCTCCCTCCCGTGAAAAATCTTAAATTACTCGCAGATCAATTCTCAACTCTTTCAAAGAAAGCAAAGATGTTTACTGTTTTAGCCGGCCTAGTGGTTGGCATTATAATCCTCGATTGGCTTTTCTAATGGACCGAACCGCACTAGCTGGAGCCGGTGGATCGCTTGCTAGTTTGAGCGGTTCATACCATGAAATTATCGGAATCATTGCCGGTGGGATGACTATCATTTATATGGCGGTAAAGATTTACCAGGAGGTAAAGAAGAAGTGAGCCGGTATCGCAGTTACGGCAAACTAGACGACCCATTCACATCGGAAGGGGATACTTTCTTTTTGCGGATGAATGCTCGTCTGCGGCCTAACCAGTTGAAGGCTGGTGAGGTAGCATTGTCGAAGAATGGCCGAATGAATAAGGATGGAACTTGGCAGACTCGGAAGGGGCTTTCTACTCTGTTTGGCTCAATCACTTCGGGAGTAAATGCGATCCGATTACCCTACATCATTTTATCAGCTCAACGGCAGAGCAATGTGGTAACTTTAATTCTAAGCACTACGCCCTCGCTTTCTTTTATACCTGGAGAAAATTTCCACATCGATGACTTAGATGCATCAGTCGATGGAACTCGTACTTTAGCCTCGGTTAATTTTACGACTAAGACTCTGACTTTTGCAAACAGCGGAGCGGATACCACTTTTACCATTAAAGGCGAGAATGTTGGAAATACTTCTGTGGTAAGTTCGGGGACGGCCATTGGTACAACTTTAAATTTTACCCTGAACGATAACGGGGTAAACGAAGTATTCGGATCGGCAGTCTTTTCGGATGCCACATCGAATAATGATGACTATATTTTTACCGCTACCGATACCACTTGCATAATCCTTCGGTTAAAAGATTCTGCACTTTTTAAGTGTCGGTATGAAGCGGGAGGGGAGTCAGTCGATGGACCGGTTCAATTGACTCAGGGACTCGGGAAGATGTATATCTTTCGTACTCGTCAGACAACTCTCGAGGCCAGTCCCGAGGTTCAGCGAGTGGATATCTCATCGGCATCGCAAAGTGGGCAGACGATAACTGTAAATGCCACGGCACATGGCCGAGTGGCTAATGATTATGTTACTTTAACCGGTTTAGGGAATTGGATTAATAATCCGAATGATTGTTACCAAGTGGCCACTGCATCGACAAATCAGTTCACAGTTACAATGGCAACGAGCCAAAATACAACCTTTAATGTTTCAGGCGCACAGGTAGAATTTTTCTTAGACTTCACTAAAGTCGCAAATGGAACTTATACCGCACCGCTCTACCTGACCGATACGACAACCGTGGCACAGGATGGAGTCGTAACGATGGATATAAATTCTCACGGCCTGTCCGCTGGGGATGATTTAACCATCCAGTCAGGTACAAGCCCATTTGATCTATTTGCCGATCAAAAAGTCAGAGTTACGGGAGCGCCAACAGTCAATCAATTTACATTTAATTTAGAAGTCGCAAATGTTTCAATTGGGCAGTCTAAAACTTTAACAGTTAATAAACCCCTAGCAGTCGGAAAAGGCTACATCCACCAACCCGCCGCACCTTGGGGAATCGTTCACGAACGAAGGCTTTGGATGCCTTACTGGTACACCTCGGCTACCACTCCAGCGGACCGAGGAATAAGGGATGAAATTGTAGCATCTGATATAATGGATTTCGATACAGTGGATGTAATCGGCAATCAGTTTAGACCCTCTGCCGGGCAAAGCGATTACTTGGTCCAGCTCACTCCATTTACAAAAGATTCTCTTGTAGTATTTAATCGAAAATCAATCCATCTGATGAGTGGGATAAGCGGATCTCTTGCCGATGTTTCCACCAATGTGGTAACCACAGAAATTGGATGTTCGGCAAGGAAGTCAGTGGTCCAAGTGGCAAATCAAATAATGTTTCTATCCGACCAAGGTATTTATTCGGTCGAGTTCCTCGATGAATATAATTTACGGGGAACAGGCACTCCAATATCGGAAACCATCCAGCCCTTTATCGACCGAATTAATCAGGATTATGTTCATTTGTCTTGTGGAGTTTACTTCGATAATCGTTACTGGCTGGCGTTACCATTAGACATTGTTCCAGGGAGCGGAGATGCAACTAAGCTTAACACTATAATCGTGTACAGCTTTCTTAATGGAGGCTTTGAAAGCATCGACACAGTTAACTCAACCGAGTTTGCAATTCGTGAATTAATAGTCGGCAAAGAAGGCTCGCAGAATGCCCTTTATCTGACCACAGAAGAAGGTGGCATCCACAAAGTTGATGGATCAGATGGCGGGGATGTGGTAAGTATGTCCGCCGGTCAGGCGGTTCCCGAAACCATCGATGTAGTAAGCCAATGCACCACTCGCCAATACGATGCCGATACTGCCGATAGGAAAATGTTTTCCCGTTCCGAGCTACATATAAAAAGCTCAGATCAAGGACTTTCCGATGGTGATATCAGTTTTATAACTGAAGATCCCGACTCCACAACATCGGCCACATCGATCTCCACTCTGCTAGGTTCAACTTTACCGGCAAACGAGGATTCCTCAATCCGACTAGGAGTAAGAAAAAGAGGATTCGGAATACAGACAGACTTTAAGCCCACAGTGGGCAGACCATTTTTACGGGCAGTTAAGATCGATGCCCGAGTAACAGACAGAAGTACGACATCCATTTCATAGGAGAAACATTATGGCAGTATTATCAACAGGACAGAGTTTTAGCAGTGGTGACCAGGTCACCGCACAGAAATTAAACGACATAATCGGACAAGCGACTTTTACCTCTGCCGCCTCGACTACTGACAATTCGACACTTACTTTAGGTTCGAGTAAATTAAAAGTTAAAGATGCCGGAATCACAGCGACCCAGTTGGCCACGGATTCTGTCATCACCGCAAAGATTCAAGATGGAGCAGTAACAGCCGCCAAGCTTGATGCCGGAGCAGTAAGTGTTCTCATGCCAACGGCATCAATTATGCCTTACGCCGGTTCATCTGCCCCAACAGGTTATTTATTGTGTGATGGTGCGGCAATTTCACGCTCCACTTATTCGAATCTTTTTGGACTGTTGGCAACCACCTACGGATCGGGAGATGGTTCATCGACTTTCAATATCCCCGACCTTCGAGGCCGAGTAATTGCTGGGCATGGCGGGACTTTATTAAGTGGATCAGCGGATGCAATTGGCGCTACAAATGCCCATAGCACAAAAACGCATACCCTAAGCACCGCAGAAATGCCCGCCCATACGCATAACACTGAAGCGGGTGGAGGAAACCCAAGTCCAGGGGAGGGATCGGGTGCAAGTGCTGATGTAAATTTAACAGTTTTTTCAGCGGCAGACCCAAGATCTTCATTCTTAGCCAAATCAACAGGCGGAGACGGAGCGCACAATAATGTCCAGCCAACCTTCATTTTAAATTACATAATCAAGACTTAATATGGACTTTATAAAAAAATTAATCGGCCCATCGGAAGAGGAAATTGCAGAAGAAGCCGAGCTTCGTTTGAGTGGGGTAAGAAATGCTCAGATTATGCCCCGCCAGGTAGTAGCATCGCAAGATCCATTAAGCCCTGAATATAAAAATACTCATGTTCAAATGTTGCGGGCGAATAACGACACTGAATTTTTCGACACGAATCCCGATCATTTTAACGAGGACATTTCACAGAACCAGGTAATAAAATATTTAGCCGAACAATCGCCAAGCGGTGAATCATTGGCCTATATTAATCCAATAGAACGAGAACTTCTCATGCTCTCCGGTGCAAAGGGTAAAATGACAAAAGATGGAATAGTTTCCTTCGCCCCCGAAGATCCGCTCAAACAGGCGGCCATGCTTCTTAATACTGCCGCACCGGAAGGTGAAGGATTAGCGTACATTAATCAACAGGAGGCACAAATGCTCAAAGATGCCGGTGGAGCGGGTGAACCGGTTAACTCCTCGGGAGTACCTTCCTTCTTCTTACAGAAACTTTTCGGGGGAGGAAAAGCACCCCCTCCCTTACCCGAATTTAATGCCGGCAAATCTGCCCGAGATTATGTTGGAGCAATGGCCGACTCGGGTCTTCAGGATCAGATGCTAGAAGTCCGCCAGCGATACGACCCACAGTATCAGGATTTACAAATGAGGCTTGCCCAACGAGCCGCCGATCCGATGGCCAGCCTAGCAGAATCTAATGCCATGCGATCACAGGATTTTGGTGCAAGGATGGCAGAAAGACAGGCGGGGTCAGATATTTCTATGCTTGGTCGATTTGGTGCAGATTTAAACCAAGCATACCGGGCATCCGATCCGCTCATGCAAGCCCGTACAAACCAAGCTAACCAGTTAGCCGATCAGGCGTTCAATGAAGCACAAATGACTGACCTATCGCCCGAAATGAGACGGCGAGCTACTCAGTCCGCTCGTGAAGGATTAGTCTCACGGGGTAGGGGGATGGATAATGCGGGCATTGCCGCTGAGGCGATGAGCCGAGAGGATTATTTACGAGATATTATCGGACAGAATCGCCAACAGGCACAAAGCCTTGGATCGTATGCATCTAATCTAAACAGGCAAACTTCAGTCGATCCAATGGCCATGCTCAGAGGTGGACAGAATTACACAGCTCAAGGATTCGGAGAAAGGTCCGCATTATTTGGTTTACCGCAAGAATCAGTAACCCGAATTAATCCCGATGCTGGAGTAAATATTGGTATGCAAGGTTATGCTAATAAAGCGAACTACGACTCAGCAAATTACGCCGCCCGAGAAAATGCGGCGAGCGGAATGGCACAGGGTTTATTTGGTGCGATTGGATCATTAGGCGGTGGATATCTAAGCAGAGGATAAAATTATGGCAATTGGAGATACAGTTCAGGCGGGCTTAATGAGAATCGACACCTCGGCCTACGAAAGGGCGGGACAGGCTAATGCGAATGCTAACCAGGCATTCGGCAATGCCCTTAACCAAGTAGCCAAAGGATTTATCGAAGGGCGAGAAAAGAAAGCACGGGCAGAAGAAATGACGGGCTATCTGATGAACCAGGGAGTCTCCGAAAAAGATGCCAAAGCAATCGCCAAGAATCCATTTCTGCAAAAAGAATATCAGCGTAAAAAAGGTGCTGAACAGCAGATGAAGATCGAAGAAGGCCGAATTGCCCAAATGGCGGCCAACCGGCGAAGTGCGCAAAAGATTGCTGGAGATAAAGCCGCACAGATACAATCGGAAAAAGATTTGATTCGGGCAGAGGCAGATGAGTTGAAGGCAAATCAGATGGGCATGGCAGAAGCCCTTTCAGCTGAAACACCCGATCCAGCAGTCTTAGAAGATTTTAACGAAGCACAGCCTGGTCTTTATGCTCTAGGCGGGGACCAAGGTGCAAGAAATCGATTTTTAGAATCTCAAAGGGATAAAGCACCCACAGTATTAGGCGGCGAACTTGACTCCTCTAATTTCCTTCGTTATGCGAGGGAACAAAATCTTGATCCTGTGCTTGCTGTTAATCGATTTATGAGTTTGCAAAAGGCGGAGGATGAAGCTGTGCAGAATGCTCCAACTATATCAAGGGTGGGGAATGAATTAAACCCAAAAACAGGCGAGTATGAACAAATCGCAAGAGACAAATTTGGGAATCCCATTGCCAATTACGGTCCGCCTAAACCTTCGGGAATGTATCCTACTCCTGAAGATGCACGGAGACAAGAAATTTTAGTCGGGAGAACTAAGGATGCGATGGCATTTAATAAAGAAGCTCGAAATAATTCTAATATTGCGATTTCACAAGCTGAACAAGCTCAACAGGCATTAAAATATTTGCCTGAAACGACTGGCGGTTTAACTAGCTTTGTAAACGAGATGAAAGTAATAGGTGAATCTTTGGGGATAGATTTACCTGAAGGATATCAAAAAGATATGGCCGATATTGGGGCATTTAGGCAATTAACGGGTCAGTTTTTGTTTGAAGCTATGAGTAACACTAAGGGAGCGATTACGGAAAGAGAAATGAAATTATTCCGTCAAATTTCTCCTGACATAGATAACTCTAGAGCGGCTAATAAATTAATGCTTGAAATTTATGTTAAGGCGGGAGATCGAGCAAAACAAAGGAGAGATTTAATTAGGGATTTACAGAAGGAAGATGGAGACCCAAGACAAATTCAAATCGCTATTGAGGATTATGATGACGCAAATTCATTAATGGATGACATAAGGAGTTTACCTCGTAAAACAAACCAAAACTCTCAAACTCAACCAAATCGTTCAGGAGTTCGTGGGGGTAATCCTCCACCCAACTCAAATGCTCAAACTGTAAACGGATTTAAAATACTTAAAAGATAAATATGGCTGAGTACGAAATCTCTCACCCACGCATTCCACAAATTGGAAACACTGTCCTTGAAGGGCCGGATGATTCACCTCCGCCCACAGAGCAAGACTTTTGGAATGTGGTTCACCAACAGGTCCGCCCTATAGGACTATCCCAGTTGACAGACGAGGAAAAGGTTTCTGCCTATAAAAATGGTTATTTTAATGATCCTGAACCGGTAGAAGGTCAGCCCGAACAACCTGGCATGATTGACAGTCTGCTAGACTTGGGCGGTAAGGCCGCCCTTAGAGGTTCGCAGATGATGAATGCATTAACACTAGGGAAAATCGGACACTCCGGTCCATACGATAAACTTTTAAGGCTAAACGATGAAGCGATTCCCTACGAAAAGGTAGAGAATGTTGATCAATTTCGGGAGGCGGGAAAATATCTTTTTGGTTTCCTTGATAATACTGAGTCTGACGATTTTTACGGGTCTGGGAAATCAGAATTTGATCCAGTAGCTGAAGCACTTAAACGGGTTGGAATGCCATTCTTATCAAAGAATAAGAATGCTCGTGGCCGAGTGAAAACTGCCGCAATGGATTATGCACAGGATTCAATGGTTGCCGGGATGGGGGAGGGGTACATCCGAGCCGCCAGCGGTGGAGAGTTTTTGTATAAAGGCGGGAAGTTTTTAAAAGATAAGCTCTTTTTAGATGAAGCCGATGACACCGATATCTTGGACTATGTAAATTCTGCAATTGAGTTTGATGCGTTAAATCATCGGTATGAAAATTCAGCCGAATTGGCGGCCTTTGTTTTAGAGAATCCACAGGAGTCCGTAAAAGCAATGGGTGCGGGAGTAGTAGGAGGATTGACCCCCATTGTTGAAGCTGAAGATTTAAACGAAATTCTTATCGATGAGGAGGATATAAATTTAGATTCTGACCTTCAACAGGATATCCGTTCGGGATTCGTACAGCCCGATGTTGGAGTTTCTTTTCTTTCAGAAGTAATCGGAGATCCAATGAATTTAGCTGGCGCTACAACAGCCAAAGCGGTAACCGCTCCCCAGCGAGTTGCATTGTCCGGAAAAATTACACAAACTTTAAACGAGGTTACCAAACTCAACCAGGGCAAGGGCATGGCAATCCGTGCATTAGAGAAATTCCCCGAGGACTCTTTAATCGCCCAGCGACAAGCAAAGTTTTTAGAGGCCGCCAACCAATCACTTGCACAGAAGCAAAAAGTGCTAGATAAATATGCTCGTAATTCAATGTTCTTACGAATGGCGGCTCAATCATCACCCGATGAATTATTAAAAGTAGCCGCTCAGAATATTGACACCGCATCCGATGCCGGAAAGGCATCCATGAATATGGTATATAATGCCATGAAACCGAGCGGAAAAATGGGCATCGCTCGCAAAGGAATTGCAATGGGTGCAAAGCTAACTCCTGAAATTGCCGGGGCAACTATCGGAGCATCTTTGGCCGGTCCCGAGGGAGCGGCACTCGGAGCTATTACCCCATCCTTGATAAAGGCGGCAAAAATAGTTTCCACGATGCCGGAAAATGTAGCAATTTCTTATATTATGAGATCAGCCGCCGAAGCGGGGGAGGAGATAACTGAACAGGCGGCAAGGAAGCAATGGAGAGGGATTACAAAATACTTATATCCTACGGGAATTTTAGGGATCGGAATTGGTTCAACTTCGGAGGGGAGAGAGGAGGGTGGAACTAATCCTTTGTTAAAGTTTGGGGCCGCAGCATTGGGTTTAAAAGCTTTACCAAAAATTGCCAAATTTGCCGATGCCGCAATAAGGGATAGTCGAATAATTGGTCCTGAATTAATCTATGCAAGAGGTTCAGAGGATAGCCCATTTTTTAACAGGCTGGCATTGTTGCCATCGGGAGAGGAAGGATTAATCGGAGCAAATGCGGATCGCTTTCAGGCACTTACTCGGACATCTAGTGGCGAGACTATTTTAGAGAAAGCGATTGATAAGGTCAGACCAATAGGCCGCGGGATCGCCACATCGATTAAAGATGAAGTACCGCTTTCCGAGGGGGCAAGGAATTTAATAAATAAAATACCGGGTTTCGATAGCGTACAAGGTAAAACCGGCGCACCCTTTCGACCAGGGCTTAGTGACACCAATAAAATGCTCTCCAACCCGACAAGAAAAGTTGCCCAGTTCTTGGATCGCAATCCAGCACTTGGACGGAGTATCGAAACACTCGGACGATTTGGAACTGTTGTAACTGCGGGGTCAACTTTACCCGCCGCCTTTGGCTATGTCGGCTCAGGCGGACAAGCAGAAGGTGCAATTGCCGGAGCATTAGTATCTGCTCCATTTACATCAATCGGTGCGGGTGCTGGGATGTTTCAAGCGTACAAAAATAAGAGCGATTTATTCCAGCAAAAGATGGGCGATGTTTATTACTATCGGGAACATCTCAATAAAAGCGAACAGGCTGACTTTGATAAGTTGCCGATGGAAGCACGAATGGGATTAGCCGGTTACAGCTTATCGCATCCCGATATTCTTTTTAAGCCATTACCGGCGGACAAAATGGAGGGGCAAGGGAACTGGTCATTTGATGAAAATACTGGGACTTCCATTGTACGGTTTGATAAGGATACAGGGGCTGGATTAGTAGAGGGAGTTTTGGCCCATGAAGTCGGACATCACATCGAAATTCACGGGCTTACCCCCATGGTCAATAAAATATTTTTTGGAGACCAAGTGACCGGTGAGGCGGGAATATATGGGAAGTTTAATGAAGAAGGTGAAATCGTACCTAATCAAGCGTTTGAGGATAAACGAACTTTATATCTCAACCGACTAACTAAAGACGCTTCTATCAAACCCGAAAATTTAGATCAGTACCAAGGCAAAGAGGGAAATAAAATAATCGCAAAGGAAATTTTTGCTGAAACTGTCCGAGATTATTTATTGTCGGGGAAGAAAAATAAAGGTAACACGGCAATCGAGAAAATGATTACATCAGCATCGAATGCAATGATGGGAACTTCATTTGTCCGAGACTTTTTGCTTAAGTTTAATTTGCCCATGAAAGCGGACGGAAAGTTTATTGAGGGCGGTCCATTTGAAGGTACATTAAAACGAAATCCGGCACTTACTAAACTAATCGATCAGTATTATTCGGACACCCGTGCTTTGAGACAAAGAGAGATCCAAGGCGAAGAAATTACGACACCTGGTTCGGGGCGAGTTGATAAAAAATTATCAGCGGACGGGAGGAGGCCAATCGGAGGCGATGATTTTGAAAGTTCGTTCTCATTAAAAGATCAAAACGATCCGGCGATCAAAGCAAAATTAGACACCGGTGGAATCTTTAAATGGAGGCCGACCGAAGACGGAAAAGGATCAGAATTAGAGACTGGTGCAACTGGTACTCCTAAGCGATATACTGCTGGAGAATTAAAGAAAGAACAAAGACTACAAGGTGACCATGCGATCAAAGTTTTCGAGGACAATGGGATCGAAATTATTACCAATAAGGACGGGAAGAAATCGACAGGAGATATTACAAATTTAACCTCGAAAATGATTGACGAATTGGCGGCTGGTCCGTGGCATCCTCGGCAGATTCAATCACTCCGAGAAATCAGTCGATCATTACGAGAAGGCGATGGAGAAAGAGCGGGATTTTTAATCGGATATTTTGCTAAATCAAGTGGCAGAAAACCAAAGGCCGTACCATTCACTTTGAGGCAAGAAATGCCATACGGATTTAAGCTGACAAATGATGGAAATATCCTCGTGCTTTTACACGATGTTCCGCAACTCGAAAAAAATCTTAAATTCTTAAAAGGGGGCAAGAGATTGCCAGGTAAATACAGAGACGAATATAATCAACTTTTTGACAACGATACAGAAGTTTGGAAAGCATTTCAGCAGTACAGAATTAACACCGCAAATGGCATGGATGGACAGCTTGGATTAGACGATGATCCAGCCCGAGCAATGCGCAAGAAAAATTTCTTAAATTCATTGCATGGGGCGATAGATAAAGAGCATATAAAACTAAACCCGGTTTTACTTGAAATAAGTAATATTAAGGGCATGGATATGTTCAATCCAAAAAAGACAAGTCCGTTCGGTCCAGCAACTAAAACCTTTCGACTAGATGGCATTTTTGATGTCACTAGATCGGGCAATAGAAACTCAAATGTAAACCTTGATCGAGTAAGAACATTACTAATGCCTCGTCAGTCTAAAAACTATGATAAAAAAGTAGCACTTAGAACTAATGATAGTTTGATCGAACTTGTAGATAAAATAGCGAACGAAGAAGGAGTCTCTCGGAACGATGTATTAAATCGGATTTTGCAGGAGAAATTTAGTCCCGAGGAAATTAAAACACCGGACTCGGAAATTGTCCCACCATCACCAGGAAAAGAATCTCAAAATTTATCTGAACCAACATTAAAAAAATATTGGTCCGAGGACAGCGATCAAGATTTAAACTGGTTGCAAAATGACCCGAGTAAAAAACTTTTTATGCCGGCTGAAAGTGTCGAACAAAGACGGGCAAATAAATATGGTCAAAAGCTTCAAGAAGCAACATTGTCGGACAAACAAATTATTGCAGAATCAAGGCGGGATTGGATGGAGAACGGATTCAAGGCCGAGAACTTTCAGGCATGGATGTCTAGTGGAATTGAACGGCCAATTTTAGCCAATGAAAAGGATGGTTTTTACGAGCCTGTAAAACTATATTATGGTGGACCTTTAGGCATGGCGAAACGCCCCGGCTTTAACGCCGCCGCCCCGTTAGAAATTTTACAGAAATCAGAATTTTCTGAAGGAGTAACAAAAAAGGCTACTGATCAGTATACATCGGATAAAACAATCGTATTAACTGATAGTAAGAAACTCGCAAAAGCTGAACAGGATGCCACCGCAGAAGGGGGTAAACCATTAGAGTTTGCAACCAACGCAAGCTTTATATTTGACCCCGCTGTCCCGCAACATATTGAACTGCTTAAAAATTCAATCGAACGAGTAGAACCTGACTCTCCGGAAATTCAAAATATCGACAGGTTGAAAAATAATCCCGATGATACTTTTGCCTACGAAGATCTTTTAAAAAAAGCCGGTTGGGATGGGTACAAAATTGACAATAAGAATGGTGCGGGATATGCCATTTTTGACGCTAAAAAAGTAAAGCTCATATCCGACCAGGCGGGTGAAGGAAAGTTCTTTACGAAAGACCGGCCTTATGGAAAAGTCTCCGGTCTTTTTGGCCGACCACTTCCATCGGATCGAATGAGTGCGATGGGGCAAAGTGAGCGGGGTAGGGATGTCCGTTTCATGCCCCAAATGGAACTTGATTTTGACGGTAAAAGTAAGACTACTAGGCCGACTGAACAGCCCTCGCAAGGTATATCCTTTTGGAAGCTTTTTGGCATAGATAAAAATGATAAACAAGTATATAAAAAAGTAGCTGAAAAACTTATCAATACTGGTAGCCCGGATATGGACCCGCAGACCGCTTTAGACTATGGTCCGAGGCTTGGTATGGATGTTAAAAGATTGCGCCAAGAAATGGTAAAAGCCCAGCGTAGAGATTCATCATCCGGCAATAAATATTTTATGCCCAACGATGGGGACTATATGCACAAATCCGGGGGCATTATTTTACCTGATGGATCGTTCATAAAAAAAGAAGTTGAACACAACATCGATTTATTTGATTGGGTCGAAAATAATCCGAAAAATCCATTTGCTCAAAAGATGAAAAAGGCTGAAAAATTTCACGATGAAAGGTATGGTGAAGAAGAAGGTTTTTATGTCTTAGAAGCCGCCCTGAATGCTGGTGCAATTAGAGTCGCTAGAGATAGCCCAAATTCTAAAAATATTTACATCCAATCCGGTCGTGAAATCCCTAGTAGACTTCGGAGAGAATTAATCGACCAAGCAATGATGACGGGCAACACTTTGATCCAAGATCGCGGGTCGCGAGAACAGATAATTTTTCAGCCTGAAAATAAACTTTTTATGCCAGCGGCCTTCCACGGCACACCTCACACCCTAGCCCCTGAAGCGGGCGCACCCTTGGGCAGATTCAGAACATCGAAGATTGGAACAGGCGAGGGCGCACAGGCTTATGGGCATGGGCTTTACTTTGCGGGGAAGAAAGAAGTAGCGGAGCATTATCGGAAGGCACTTTCAGAAGAAACTATTATGTATGATGGGGCCCCTTATGACGGGAATAATTTACGCCACTTCGCCGCTCAGGAACTTGAGATATTTTCATCGCCTAATGTAGACACACGAAAAGCTGCGATAGATAATCTGCGTTCCATAGATTATCTGCCCCAATACGGAAATAAGAGAGAAGTGGCTGACCGTTATCGGAAGGCACTTTCCGGAGAAACTATTATGTATGAGGGGGTTTTGGAGAAGTTCAGAGCGGCTAACAAAAAAGCATTAATAGAGATTTTAGATAAAAAACAAGAAGCAAAAACAACTCGTGAAACTAGAGGCTCGCTCTATGAAGTCGAACTTGCCCCGAAGGAGAACGAGTATCTGCTATATGATAAGACTTTAGGCGAACAGCCCAAAGGGGTACAGGATAAGCTCAAGAAGTTCCTACGGGAACAGGAGGGCGAGGATACTTGGCAATACCGACAAGAACAGGATTATCGGGACATCACTAATAATGTACTCGATGATATGCCCGAGGCTGAAATCTCCAAGCGATTAAAAGAAGCCGGCATACCAGGCATCAAATATTTAGATGGAGCATCCCGATCCAAAGGCGAGGGCGATTACAATTATGTAATCTTCGATGAAGCCGATGTCACGGTGACAGAGAAACTCTTCATGCCAGCAAGCGAAGCGGGTGCGGGTAAGGGGAAGGTGGCCGAGGCCGCAAAGCTATGGAATGAGAAGGGGATTGATTCGCCATACTTTAAGAAGTGGTTCGGCAAGTCCAAGGTAGTCGATGATAACGGCGAGCCGTTGGTGGTTTATCATGGGAGTAAAGCAGATTTTACCGAGTTTAAAAGGTCAAAGGGGGGCGAATTTGGATCAGGAATGTATTTCTCTGATAACATTGATTCGGCAAAAATGTTTGGAAGTTTTCAAAAAGGGGACTCGGAAGTTGTCACAATGCCGGTCTATTTAACTTTAAAGAATCCATTGATTACCAACGATAGAAATGTCCCAAGGGGTGCGGGGATCAAATCTCTAATTAAAAAAGGATATGACGGAGTAATTGGGACTACACCAAACGGGCAAAAGCAATACATCGCCTTCTCCCCCGAACAAATCAAATCGGCCACCGGCAACCGAGGGACTTTCGATGCGGGGGAGAGGAATATAAACTATATGCCCTCAGACCCCAAAGCCCCAAAGGCTCAACCCGCCAATCGCATCCAACAGCAAGCACCCGCTATGCCTGGTAATCGATTCATGGCTCCCGCCGCAAGTGCCGGTGCTAAATTATCCGAAAGATTTCGGTAATCTATTCCCGCTCGATTTCCTCGATGTAGAAATCTCCGACCTCTCGCATCAACTTAGCTAGTAGGTCGGGGTCATTACCAGGAGGATCGATAAAAGTGGGGTCGAATGTTTCGCTCCCATCTTCCGCCACAATGATCTCGGCAATCAATTTAGGGCTGTGGAGGTGGACAACAAATGTCCGGTCCTCAGTATCGCCAATTATAAACTTTGGGAATTTTGCCTCAAAACTTTCTAAGTCATTAACCATAATATTATCCTCTTGGGTGGGCTAGGCCGTGGACTTCTTTAAGGCGGGCGCTAGAAACATGGGTGTAAATTTGTGTACTCGATAAGCTTGAATGCCCGAGTAATTCCTGGATTGCACGAAGATCCGCACCATTATCAAGTAAGTGAGTAGCGAATGAATGTCGAAGCTTGTGCGGGGTGATATCATGCGGAAGCTCCGCGAAGTTTAAATACTTCTTAATCAGATATTGGACCGACCGAGTGGTAAACCTCTTACCGAAAGAATTTATAATGACTGGATCGGACTTTTTCGATTTCTTGGCAAACATATGCCTAAACTTTTGGACTGTGTCGCTGGCCTGTTTACCGATAACTACCATTCGTTCTTTCTGACCTTTCCCGACTACCTTTATAGTTGAGCGAATAAAATCGATGTCCTCGTAATTAATGCTAACTAATTCGCTAACTCGTAAGCCCCCAGCATAAAGAAGCTCTAAAATCATCAAATCCCTCAATGAATTAAATTTTATTCCTACGCCCTTCGGCTCATTGGCTGGCGGTTGCTTCATCAGCTTAGTCATCTGATCTTCTGACAAAACTTTGGGCAGTGGCTTACTAAGCTTGGGGAGGGCGATATTTAAAAATGGATTTATTGTGGCAAGCTTACGAGTCCGGCAAAAAGTAAAAAAGGTACGGAGGCCCGAAATATGATGCCTAAGTGTTCGGCGGGATATTTGATTCTGTACCTCAATGCAGTAACTTCTAGCCTGTTGCCGGGTAACCTCAGAGGGTAGGGTGACCTTCTCCTCCTTCTTAGCCCAGGTAAAAAATAACTCAATGGCGTGTTTATAGTTACGGACCGTGTAAGGTGATAATCGGCGGACTACTTTCATGTATTCAATAAACTCAGAAAGTTCAAAAAGTACAATTTTGTCGGCCATATGTTTTGTTATTTTATTTATGCGGATTTGTAAAGCTGTTTGCCTTCGCAAACACTTGTAAGGCTGTTATTTTCTTTCGCTAACCCTTGCGTTAGAATTAGTCCACTTTATAGCAATTTAGTCCTTGCATGGGTGTTTGCAGTCCAATATTGTACGCAACCACTAGCGAAAGGAAAATATGAGAAAAAGTACTAAAAAATGGATAAATGACTTAAGTTGCACATTATACTATAAAGGTGAGACTCGTAAGTGTTTTGCGCAAGATTTTCGTCACATGAGACTAAAGCTTCCCGAGGCAGTCCAGCGGAAGTGGAAATTATGGTGTAATATGAATAGTGACACTTTAGCTCAAGTAAGTAATAATGAGTGGCATGGACATACAATTTGTGCAACTGGCGAACGAATTAACTACACCATCATTGATCGCAAGGACAAGGTTAAAGAGGCGGCTAGGCTTTTGGGTCAGGTTGGCGGCCAAGCTGGATATGGTAAGAAAAAAGTTCGGGGAGATTCAAATTATTACCGCTTACTCCGAGCTAAAAGAACGATAAAAGAGTCACAAAAAAATAAGAAAAAATGAATATTAATAAAGGAAATTTAAATTTTATTGCAGAAAAAGTTAAAACTTGTTGACATGATCCGATTTATTCCATTTAAAGGCAATATTCACCCATTGGATGGGCTGAGTTTGATCTTTAATATTATTAATAACCAACCGGTTGGCATACATTTTGTTTCGCACAATATGGATTACGGTTCTATTTCGACATAAATAGTTAGTAAATAGCACTTAGTTTTTTTCCAACCGGTTTTAACATTAACCGGCAAAATGGAAAAACTACTAAATCAATATCACAATTTATTTCTCACGAAGCGTGAGGTCAAAGAAATTTTCAGATTAAATTCTGATAAGGCTTTGCAAACTTTCAAGCGAGAGTTTGGTATTCGGAAAAGAGGCCAGCATTATTTGGCTTCTGATGTTAAAAAAGTAATCGCCATCTTCTCCGAGGAGGCCGCATGAAATTGACCATCGGAATTGACCCTGGTAAAAGCGGCGGTTACGCAATCGCTTGGGGCGGGATGCACGATATTAAACTGCATTCTATCGGCGAGGACTTTGAATTTGTCGAACACATTCAAGATCTTCAAGACCATCCAATTGTTACATCGATTGAAGCAGTGGTCGAATTGGTCCCGCCCTTTGCGGGTAAGATGATCCCTTCAAGTTCATCATTTAAGTTAGGTAAGAACTGCGGATTCTTGGAAGGAGTTCTGCGTATGGCAGAAATACCTTTCACCTTAGTCCGCCCACAGGAATGGCAAAAAGGACTAAGCGGTCTGACTAAGCTAACCTCGGGCAAACGCAAAAAAGTTTTAGCGAACCATGCCAAGCAATTCTTTCCGTCGACTAAGGGGCTAACTTTAAAAACGGCGGATGCGATCCTCATTTTAAGACATTTTCTTATTAATCAATAATGGGCCTCCACCCGTAAAAATGGAGATAGAAAACATAAAATATCATGGCTATATTACAGCAATCAAGTAACACAGGCGGACCGATCACAGGCTGGCCTCTCACTACACTCGCACCAGCGGGGCAGACATTTGCAGTCTGTCTTGCAGTTAAGGACTCGATGCAAATTCAGCGTCCTTCTTATGACGACCCCTCAATTATAGAGACTAAGAATTTTACGAGGTTCTTATTCGGTCTTACTGATGGCACTCTCATCCAAACGGGTGAAATGACAATCAGCTTAAATGAAAAGAGTAAGCTCTTTAAGACTCTGACAAGCTGGAACGGAACGATGCCTTTTGGCGGATTCGATACTGAGTCGATGGTCGGAAAAGGGGCAACTCTTAACATCATCCACAAGACTTCAATGAAGGGTAGAGAGTATGCAGATATTTCGGCAATTATGCCGATCATGCAAGGCATGGAAGCACAAGTGCCGGACCGAGCTAGGTTCGTTATACCGACAGGCGATAATCAAAATGATATCAATTTGCAACCGACTCAAGTTCAGCAAGTTGCACAGCCGAGCATGATGACGCAATTCAACCCGCAACCGATCCAACAAGCCCCCGCTCAAGCGTTGCAAACTGCTACCACTGTGACAGTTGATCAGCCACAGCCTGTCCCCGTACAGAATCCCGTACAACAGCCGATTCCCGTTCAGCCCCAACAGGCAACAATGGGAACTCAGTTCACAGGTCCAGCACCTGAAAATGTACCCTTCTAGATATGAACCCGATAAACATATTATTAATGATGGGTTGGGTGGCCGTAGTCGCTGACATGGTGCTGTGAAATATCTGAAGCGAGCAATCCACCTGGTACTCTTCTTATGGAAATATGGAAAGGAGGTAATCCGTGGCTATTTTACAGGAAAAACCGAAAAGAGGTAGTGGTGGGCATTGGTACACCCGAGAGGGTAAAGCAAAGCATACCATGCCTCGGGCAAAGGGTGACGGTGAACGGAATACTACTCTTCGGGATGCAAAGAAGTTGGGACTGTTCCCCTCGGTGACAACCTTACTTGGCCTGTTTGCCAAGCCGGGGTTGGAGCGATGGAAACAAGACCAGCTACTTCGTATAGCATTCGATAATCCGGCGAAGCTTGACGAAAGTTACGAAGGATATGCAGATAGATGCCTCGTTCAGCATGAAAAACCTGTCGAAGAGGCGGCAAGCTTTGGGACGAAAGTTCACGATGCAATTGAGGCTTACTTTACCGGTCAGCATATACCCGATGAACTATTAGAGTATATTCAGCCCGCCCTCGATTGGAAACAGGAGCATGGGCTTAACTTCATCGAGTTTGAAAAGATGCTGGTAAATACGAATCATGGATTTGCCGGCACAGTCGATATTGTCGGACAGGGATCGGAAGGTGCTAAGTTTATCTTAGACTGGAAAACCCGTAAGACTAAGCCGAAGGTTAAGGTCACTAGTTACGACTTCCAAATCCATCAGATAGCGGCCTATGCCGCAACCTATTGGGGCGAAGAGGCGGTGTTGGGGCATAGCGTCCACGGAGCTAATTGTTACATCAGTTCGACTGAGCCAGGTAGGTTCGAGGTAATTAAATATTCCCCTGAAGACCTCGCCAAAGCATGGGTCGATTTTACCGCCCTCTGTCAGTTATGGCGGTCCTTAAAAAACTACGATCCTCGAAATCATGGATGAGTCTAACTGGGTAAAAATAGGGACGGGCTATCGGCCTGACGATTCACCATACCAGGTAAACAAAATTCATTGCACCGAATGCGATCATACATGGGACGATGACGGTGACGAAATGTGCGTTTGCAAGGAGGAGGAAAATGCCGAGGTTTAGGACACCAGGGTATATATTTGGCGAGGCGATAAATGAAGCGGCCATTAATATCCGGTGTCCCGAACGGATGAGGGATGGAATTAGGCAATTAGCCTATAGACAGGAATTATCAATGAGCCGGTATATTCTCGGGCTTATGATAACGGATCTCAAATCGAAGGACGAGCAGTTCAAGAAATATATGGATAGCATCGATGGGTAAAACTCACTTCACAGAATTAGATTTTGGAATCAATTTAGCGAAGGAAGTCGCTGAAGGTTATCAACGATTTTGGGACAAAAACAAACTGACTGTAATTCACGAGGATGGGCGGGTTCGGATTGTGCGGACGGATGTGCCGCGAACCCGCCCATCGGCTGAATTTGATTACGGTCGGTATAAAAAAAGGAAGAGTGAAGATTACCGCTGAACAGGTGGCGGATGCATTAATGCGTCTAGACATTTTAACCGCACAGATCGGAAACGCTCGGATCCGCAAGATGCATAAAGACCCGCTTAAACAATTTATTAAGGCGGTGGAAAAGGAAATAACGAAATGAAAACACATTATAAGATGGGCAGAGGATTACCTCGAGGCGAGAAGGTAGTCGTTAAGGTGGGTAGCCGGCAAGCGGATGTAATCCTAGATACCGATAAAATGAACTGGCGGGTCAAGCTGGATACTCCCGACCTCCCCGAACTGGAATATCCGACACTACAGAATGCGGTAATGTCAGCAGAAACCATTTTAAAGGAGGATCGGAATTGATCGCCCTCGATGTAGAAACCATTTGGTCCAAGCAGTACAGCGTGGCCACGATGGGACTCGACCGCTATGTAAAACACCCTGACTTTCGGGTAACCATAGTTAGCCTGGTAGCCGATGATGGATTCGAGTGGGTTGGCGATCCCCGAGACTTACCGGTGGACCGACTAAACGGACAATCCATCTGCGCCCATAATGCCGAGTTCGATTCGGTATGCTGTCGAATGGCAATGGCGCGGGGGCAGATGCCCCAGTTCACTCCGAAGGAATGGATTTGTACGGCGGATATGGCGAGCTGGCATCAGTTGCCGAGGTCATTGGCGGGATGCCATAAGGAATTATTTGGCGAAGAACTTAATAAGGATGCCCGCAATGAGATGAGCGGGTTAAGGCCCGAAGAGATTCTCGGAAATGAATCTTTTAAGCAGTATGCACTGGGAGATAGCCGAGCGTGTATTCGGATATATAATGAATTAAAAATATCCTTCCCCGAAAAGGAATTTTTACTGTCCGCATTTACTCGAAGGACTGCTTCCCGAGGCATGGCAATCGATCAGAAACTTTGCCAGCAGTACATCGATAAATCGAAATCAATCATGGCCGAGGTCGAAACCTTTCTCCCTTGGGTTGGACCAGGAGGAGGTGAACCAACTTCCACAGTTGCAATGGCCGCCTATTTAAAAATGCAAAATGTCGAACCTCCGAAGTCTACACAGGAGGGTGATTCGGAATTACTTTTATGGAAGGCTAAGAATCCGCAGTATGCTCCGATCCTCGAAGCGATGACCCGATGGAGGAAAGCGAATAAAGCGAGGCAGACATATATCAGCATGATCCTTCGAGTCCGCCCCGACCATCGAGTTTCCACCCGTCTAAAGTATTGCGGTGCGCCACACACAGGCAGATGGAGTGGAGCGGGTGGATTAAACTTTCAAGGTATTCCTCGGGACGAGGTGGAAGGTACATCGGCTAAGAAATGTCTTACTCCTGGTAAGGGTAGGGTAATGGTCTCTGCGGATCTCTCACAAATCGAGCCGCGCGTTTTAGCGTACCTCTGTGGGGACTTCGATTTCCTTGGGCTAGTCAGAGGCGGGATTGATCTTTACGAGGCACATGGCCGTGCGACTGGACTCTATAACGAGGACGAACCGATGAAAGACTTAGCCCCCGAACTTCGACACTTATGTAAAGCCCGTGTGTTGGGTTTGGGCTACGGATGTGGTCCGAAGAAATTCGGCCAAGTAGCACAGGCTTTAACCGGTGGGAAATTAAATATGACCGATGCTGAGAGCCGAAAACAGGTCAAAGATTTCCGTAATCAGAATCCTAAGATCGTTGAGCTTTGGAAGAAGTGCGAGGACCACATCCGAGAGGAGGCAAGGCAGACTCCCGAGTGTGCCACGATGATCTGTAAGTCAGGGAAGCCGATCCGTTATTTCGATGTAAAAGATGATGGCCGAGAACTGACTGGTCAGAAGGTACGAGGGCAAGGGCGGATGAAGCTGTATGGCGGATTACTTTTAGAGAACCTCGTACAGGCAACAGCAAGAGAACTGATGGCAGATTCTCTCCTCAAGATTGAGGCGGCTGGTCTGCCCGTTGTCCTTCATGTCCACGATTCCGTAACTGTTGAAGTTGCCGAATCGGAGGGACAGGCGGCTTTAGATTTAATGATTCAACTACTAACCGAAGAACCTCTCTATATGCCTGGGCTACCCTTGGCGGCAGAGGGGGAAATTAAAAACCACTATTGATGCTAACCACATTGGAGAGAGTTGAAATAGCTACTATTTGCCTTCTAGCCATGACTAAGGAGGAAAGAAAGATATTCATCGAAAGATATATTGATGAATTAACTCTCACGAAAATAGGTAAAAGCCGAGGGGTTACCCATATGACCATATCAAATCGGATAGAAAAAGCCCGCATCAAAGCATTTAACGCCTACCAACTGATTGCCGTTTTAGATGGCATCGAAATCAAAGAAATTAAAACGCACTACTGATGAAACTCCTCCGCTCCATCGGCTTAATCGGATTATTCATCACTACAGTCCTCGTATTATTCTACATCGTGGCCGCCTTCATTTTAACAATAATAACATCACTATTCATCACTACATGAACCACAAAATTATCGGACTGACAGGTCCAAAAATGGTAGGCAAATCGACATATGCTAAATCTTATGTCGATGCGGTAACCTTATCCTTCGCCACCCCAATAAAAGAAATGCTTAAAGTCATTCTGCCTGGGGAAAAGTATCTGCATTTTAAAGAAGAACCCATACCTAATTTCCCCGATGGAATTAATGCCCGAAAGATGCTTCAGGAACTCGGGACTACTTGGGGAAGAGAAGGACCAGCGGGGTATGCTAATATATGGATCGACCTAGCCTATAAGGCGGCTCTGCCTTACATCGGCAAGAAAACCATAGTATTTGACGATATAAGATTTCCGAACGAAGCATGGGCGATTAAACGGTGGGGCAATACCCACAATGTGCTTACGGAGATAGTTCACATTTCTCGTAAGGGATATGAGCCGGATGAAAACGATCACCATGTGTCCGAGGCGGGACTTCCTAAAGGTATGATCGATCAATGGGTGTCGGTGGATGGAGAAGGACGATAGTCAAATCGCCAAGCAAATGGCAACCGATGCCAAGCTGAAGAATATGCTTCTCAATATTCCCGAGGACCATCGGGGATTTACCCAGTCCGAACTGGCCGAAAAGACAGGGATACCAAGGCGTACTTTAAGGCGAATTGAGACCGAGGCGATAGGTAAGCTTACCGAATACATCCAGCAGTTTATAGAGAGCGAGGGTTCCGAGTAAATGGCTATCCTATCAGCAGACATGGCGGGGTTCTTCGACCGACTCCCGCAAGGAGACTTTGGCCATCATACCTTTATTGCCCGCCTTACCCTCCGTGCCGCAATGCACCAATCGGACTTTGAAAAGGCTCACGATTACTGCATCGAGGTGGCCAAGGAATTTACCCGCCGACCGCTCCAGCCAAACGAGATCCGAAACGCATTAACCGGTGCGTATCAAATCCTATCAGGTGAGAAGATTATCAGCCCGACCAAAAAAGTATCAATTGATACCGGAATCTCATCTAATGCAAAAGGTAAACCCGAGGATCTCGAAATGCTTCAGCTCCGCTCCTCCGCCATTCCTTTGAATGCCGAGGAGGCAGTTTCCAAACTTTTCCAATCTGACCAATGGATTAATATCCAAGCGGATAAATTTAATACCATGATAAAGACGGCGGGCGATTGGGCGATCAGTCAAGGGGTAGGGCAGATGGAATTTATTTCTTACAATCCATTCAAGGATATCGGTCCTCGGGTAAAAGATAATGCCGGTGAGCGGATGTATCTAGTACATGAGATTGACGATCCGACTTGGACGAAGGCCGATCAGATTGGACCGGCACTAGCACTCGAATCAATCTGCCCATTAAAAATGATAGTCGATAGTGGCGGTCAGAGTCTTCACTGCTGGTACGATTGGATACCTGGTAAGGCCGATCAGTTTAAACATATGTCGATGAAGCTCGGAGCAGACCCATCGATCTATAACTCACCCCTCGGATTAGTCCGACTGCCTTGGGGGACGAGAAAGCCAAAGACTGAGAAGGGCGAGAAATATTCTGCCCAGCAGCCTATTCTTTTTTGGCGGGAATGATCAATACACTCCTTAAAGCAACCATCGTCAGGCGGTTTATTAAGCTTGGGATTTCACCCGTTAAAGCGATGCATATGGCTGACCGTTTAGCCGAAGGGGATGCTATTGTGCTTGTCAGAAATCACATAAATTTAAAGCCCCAAATAATTTTAACACTAATCAAAAATAACATAAAAGATAATGAGACCTGAAACCGACCCCTATTACAAAGCACAACTTAAAGCGGTAGAGCTGGAATATATGCTAGACAGTCCGACTGTTACCAATATGCCCAACCGCTCAATCGAGGTAAGCAATGACGATCCAAAGCCACTTCCCGAAATCATGTCGTTTAACCAGTGCATGGATTTTGCCACTAATCCGAAGAATGAACTTGAAGAGATTATCGAGGGCGTACTGCACGAAGGTTGTAAGATGATTATATCGGGGTCCAGCAAGGCGGGTAAGACTTGGTCCTTAATTAACTTGGCCATCGCCGCTTCAAACGGACTGCCGTGGCTGGGGATGCCGGTTAAGCAGTCGAAGGTATTGTATTTAGACTTCGAGCTAAAAAAATACTTCGGTACTGACAGGATTAAGCGGGTAGCCAAGGCTATGTTTAAGGGAGAGATTAAGCCCAATTATCACCTAGACTATTGGCCACTCCGCGGTCACCGGGCAGAACTCCTTGACCTCCTGACAAAGATCCGAGCGGAAAAGCGGGAATATGATCTCATTATCCTCGATCCATACTACAAGCTGGCAACTGGTATAGACGAAAATGATGCCAAGGCAGTAGGCGAAATCGTAAACCTAATCGAGGATTTCTCCGAGGAAACCGGTGCCGCCATAGTATTTGCCCACCACTTCTCCAAGGGAAACAAGTCAGAAACTGATCACATCGACAGAGCGTCCGGCTCAGGTGTCTTTGCCCGTGATCCCGATGCTATCCTCACCCTCACCTCACACGAGGAAGAGGAACACCTAGTCCTCGAGGCAACCAATAGAAACTGTCCATTCTCACCGCCCAAGGTCCTTGAGTTCTCCGCCGATACCTTTCCACTTTTTATCCATCGACCCGACCTCGAGGCCAAATTCAGGAAGCCAGGGCAGATATCCACCATCCAAAAGAAGATAAATGAGGGCTTATGCGAGAAGTTTTTGACCCTGTTGGCCGATAAGCCGATTTGCGGAAGAAACGAGGCGATGGAATTACTTCAAGCTCAAACCAATAATAATATCGATGGCCATGTTTTTAAGAAAATATTATCGATGACTAAGGATCAAATTGAGGTCGAAAAAGGTGGTCCAAATAACAAAACTATCTACAGTTTGAAGCTAAAACTGAAAGGAGAATAAGTTAACTTTATTATCGGAAGAGTGGTAGTGCGACCCCTTATAGTATATATGCACTACTACTCTCTAAATAAAAAACAGGCTGTTAAGTAGTTAACCTTCGCACTAATGCTTTGGCCCGTAGCCGGCCCAATAGCTAAAGCTAACGCACCAGTGCGCCAAACCACCTGAAGGCGGCCCGTACCAGGTTAACTACTCCGCCAGCCTACAAGCTCGACCGAAGGGGAGAATAAAACCGAAAGAATGAATACACTCGTTAAACAGATTAACCGCTCAAACAGATCAATCCTGTCAAAGAGGTATAAACATATCACATCAGCCAATCACAGCAAGGAGGGCATTCGATATAAATCCAATGCCGTCAAAGAGGGCATTCAGGGGAATGGCGGGATTGGCGGTCTTATACCCTAGTGTGGTAGATTATATAGGTCAGGCGGTAAAAGACAGCCCTGTGTGCCTTGTAGGCGATTATTCGGGCTATGTTGAGATTATATGTCGGTGGTACTTTACCCTAATATCTTAAATATTAGCTTCAGGGCGATAAAAAAGCATTCGACTATTAAATCCCGTTCGAGGAAAAAGAAGAACAAAGTCAGGAGAGCATACCACTCTCGCTGGTTATTATGTATCGGTGACTTCTGCCTCGATGACTTTTTCATCCTTCAGGTTGGCAAGCTCGGCTCGGATCTCATCGAGGGATAGAGATTTCTTTACTTCAATGACCTGGGTAGGTTCACCTTCATACTGCCTGTGCTTATCGATTAAGATGCCTGTGGCGATTGGTAGGACTCCTGATGGGATTTCATCGTCATTCAACTTCGTTATGAGCTTTTCTACCGCAAGATGGGTAGCAGTTCCAATTAAGGCTCGAAGGTGCTTCTTTGAGTCCTTTAAGGTTTCTCCTTCACGGGATCGGACGATTGCAACTGTATGCGGTGAGACTTTACACGCTTTAATTATCGATGAGACTGTTGCCCCCTGGGCTAACATCTGAACTACTTTAGCGTAGTCCTTGGGTCGTTTATCGAATAGCTGTTGGCCAGTCCAAACTGATGGGCATACATCTTCGGTCTTCAGATTCGCTGGAAGGTTCTCAGCATATTCTACTTTTCTTGGTCGTTTAGTCGGCATGAAATTAATCGGTGCAGTACTATGATAATGAATTATCAATAATGGATTTGGCAAGAACAATTAGACATAATCATTATTGTACGAGTAGGCTTTTACTGATAGTCAACGACTTATGAAAATCTATATGCGATTCCTGACTTTGATAGGGGGGGAGGGGGGTCGGATTTCGCGGCCCGCCGATCACCGCGACCGATTGTAGCCCATAAAAAAATTTTCACTAATTGCGGCCAATCGTGTTGATAATCTGTTATCATTAAGCCAATGCCTCTCACCTGGACACCGCACCCCGCTCTCCCGCCTCTGACAAAATCGGAGATGCTGTCCATGTCCGCCGAGTCAATCCTCGCATACTGGGAGAAGAGAGAACAGGCCATTAAAGATGAAAAGGACGATCCTTATCGCCACGGCTTCGAGCTAGACATTTGGAAACGAGCAGATGAGCAGTTAAAGAATCACTCCGAATTATTAATTATGGGAGGCAACCGGAGTTCCAAGAGCCATCTTTGTGCTCGAAGAGTAGTCCAGTCCCTCGTTGAGAATCCAGGCACAATTATTTGGTGCTTAACCGAAACATCGGCCAACAGCATACAATTCCAGCAGAAGTTAATATTTAACGCATTACCTAAAGAACTTAAATCGCTAGGCCGTGGAAAAGTTGGATATGTGATGTACAGCTTACGAAATGGATTTACGGCATCTAAGTTCACTTTGCCCAATCGTTCCGAATGTATCTTTCGTAATTGGAGTCAGGACATTTCGACAATCGAAGGAGGAGAAATAGGCTCACCGCAAGATCCAGTCAACGGAACACATAACATTGGATTTTGGGCAGATGAACTCGTACCTATGTCGTGGGTAAACACACTTAGATTTCGGACCGTAACCCGCAATTCCAAGGGAATTATCAGCTTCACCGCCGTTGACGGATGGAACAGCGTAGTAAAATCGATGCTCACCGGTGCTCGCACCATAGAATCAACGAAGGCGGACCTATTAAACGGCGAGGAAGTACCTCTCGTTCAACAGCCCATCCGCAAAGCCAGTTCAGTGGTTTACTTTCACACAGCGGCGAACCCCTTTGGCGGATGGGAGGCGATGAAGAATCAGCTCGAGGGAGAGAAGCGGGAAACAATTCTTTGCCGGGCTTATGGAGTGCCTGTTCGCCAATCGAGAGCCATTTTCCCTAATCTGACAGACAAGAACTTCTGCACCCCCGACAAGCTCCCCAATTTCAAAGAAGCCAATTGGGTCATGTCGATCGACCCAGCGGGAGCAAAGCCGTGGACAATGGTATTATTTGCAATCGATCCACATGGAGTCGCATGGGCGGTTAAGGAATTTCCTGACTTCGATACCTGGGGTGGATGGATTGATCTGACTAAGGACAAGCTGTCTGCCGGCGAGGCCGCCCAGCCGAACGGGTACGGCCTGAAGGATTATGCCGATGAGATTAGACGCATGGAGAAGATATGTGGCGATTCGGAGGTCATCCGCATAATCGACCCGCGTCTTGGGGCGGCGAGCTATCAGAAGTCGGAAGGCAGTTCCAACATTATAGACGATTTATCGGACGAAGATATCATCGTTCAACCGGCAGAAGCGTTAGACATCGAAACAGGACTCCAGGCGATTAATAATCTGCTCGCATGGGATCGGGAAAAACCGATGGATTTGGATAATAAGCCTAGATTGATGTTCTCGGATGAATGTCAAAATCTAATAAGTTGTCTGCAAGCATATGTACCTGGTGACTTGAAAGCCGCTCCAAAAGATTTTGTAGACTGTGCTAGATATTTTGCAGTGGGTAATTTCGAGTATTTCGGCAAGGAGGAATTAATTTCAACAGGCGGAGGGGGATATTAATTATGGCAACAAATAGGAAGTGGAGTGAGGAACAGCGAGCGGGTGTTGTGGAATTGCGGACGGCGGGCATAAGCTGGGCAAAGATCAGCAAGCAGACGGGTATCCCTAAAGGTACTTGCATCGGTATATGGAAAGAAAGCCCACAGGAGGTGGATATTCCAATAACGCCAAAAACGATTATGGCACGAGTTCTCAAGCTCGTCCCCAACCCGAGGCTTATGCTTATTTACTTCGATGATCGGGAAGGAGTGGCGAGGTGCGTAAAGCGGCCCGAGGCCAACCATCCGCCTAAGAGTCAGGTGCTGGTAAAAAAGGTGGATGATGATCTCTACCGAATCGCATGATCAACAGGAAAAGAGGATCGATGCCATGCTCAGAGAGATGGTGGTCGAAGAGGGACTGGCGGCAATGGATTCGGGAAGAGACCCAAAAACGCACACGCTTAAAGAAATTGGCGAGTTCATTGGAGTCCCGCTTATCACAGTCCACCGAGTTGAAAAAGAGGCTTTGAAAAAACTTAAATTAATAATGTTAGAATTGGGAGTTAAAAATGGAAATTCAGGAATTTAGCGAAAAAGGGCCGGATGTAGATGCCATCAAGAAGGAGTTTAACGATGCAAAGTCGAATCTCTCCTTTTGGATGGATAAAGCCGAGCAAGGTAGGGAATGTCGGTTTAACGAATGGGCGGGCAAGGATGAAAGCGGAAAGAAGAACGGCCCGGAAGCATTTCCTTGGAATGGAGCCAGTGATCTCGAAGCAAATCTGATTAATCCCTTAATCGATGGAGATGTAGCACTCCTTTCTCAATCGTTATCACAGGCCAACCTGGTAGCCGCTCCCGTGGAGAGTGGAGACATTGGCAGTGCAAAGATGGTGAGCGAGTTTTTAAAGTGGCGGATGAACTCAATGACGGAACTTCCACGG
>Ga0206123_10000517_pt1 | contig 37975 bp, 36 predicted proteins | sample Helgoland_Spring_2_FD_160086 | JGI IMG/M metagenome (GOLD analysis project Ga0206123, IMG submission 160086) | Pelagic subsurface seawater microbial communities from Kabeltonne, Helgoland, North Sea - Helgoland_Spring_Bloom_20160316_1 | ecosystem: Environmental > Aquatic > Marine > Epipelagic ...
AGGTACATAACTGATCGATTTTTACCCGACAAAGCCATTGATTTAATTGATGAGGCGGCTTCTAAACTGAGAATAGAAATCGATTCCTTTCCTGAGGAATTAGACGAGCAGAATAGAAGAATTAGGCAGCTTGAAATTGAGCGAGAAGCCATTAGAAGAGAAAACGATCAAGCCAAAGCATTGGACTTGAGTCGTGCCATTGCAGATTTGGAAGGTAGGCGTAACGAATTAAAAGCTAAATGGGAGAATGAGAAAGGAATCATTCATGGCATTAGAAAACAAAAAGAGGTGATTGAAAATCTTAAAATTCAAGCAGATCAAATGGAGCGTAGAGGCGAATTAGGTTGCGTAGCTGAGATTCGATACGGTAAGATCATTGAGGCTGAAAAACAGTTGAAGGGTCATCAAACTCAGCTTTTGGAGATGCAAAAAGGAGATTTCTTATTAAAAGAAGAAGTAGAAGGAGCAGATATTTCAGAAGTAGTGGCCAAATGGACGGGGATTCCTTTGGCTAAGATGCTACAAAGTGAAAGAGTTAAATTATTGCATCTTGAAGAGGAAATAAGTAAGAGAATAGCGGGTCAGTCCGAAGCCATTGCTGCCGTTGCGGATGCAGTAAGAAGAAGCAGAGCAGGCCTGCAAGATCCTAAGCGACCTATTGGATCTTTTATATTTTTAGGGACTTCGGGTGTAGGTAAGACAGAACTTGCTAAAGCATTGGCAGATTATTTATTCAATGATAACAGTTGTATGATTAGAATTGACCTGTCTGAATATCAAGAAAGCCATGCCGTCAGCAGACTGATTGGGGCACCGCCGGGCTATGTAGGTTATGATGAAGGGGGACAACTTACCGAAGCGGTAAGAAGAAAGCCCTACAGCGTCATCCTTTTGGATGAAATTGAAAAAGCCCATTCTGATGTATTCAACATATTATTACAGGTGTTAGATGATGGTATTTTGACAGACAATAAAGGGCGAACTGCTAATTTCAAAAATACCATCATTATCATGACGACCAACGTAGGGGCTCATTTAATTCAAGAAAACTTCGAGCGACTGGAAGCATGGAATTTTGAAGAAATTATAGCGGATACAAAGCGACAGATATTAGATTTAACCAAAGTGTTTTTTCGCCCCGAATTTCTCAATCGAGTAGATGAAACCATCATGTTTCGGCCCTTGACTAAAGAAAACCTGAGACAAATTGTAGGTATTCAGTTCAAATTGATCCAAAAGAGACTGGAGGAGAACGGAATTAAGATTGAGGCAGATGAAAAAGTATTGCTGCACTTGGCTGAAAAAGTATTTGATCCACAACTTGGTGCACGTCCATTGAAACGAACATTACAAAATGCCTTATTAAATCCATTATCAAGAGAAGTCCTGCAAGGGAATTTGAGTAGAGAGTCGATCATTGGAGTGACTCTCAATGAGGACCAAAATATTGAGTTTATTAATTTAGATGATGTATCTGTCAATTGATTTAGGTTTATATTATGTCTTATTGGAGCGTAAATGGCAGATTTATTCAGTTTTAATGTATTTGGTGAAATCTATTAGCAGAAATTAATGTTAAAGGAGCATGAGAATATCTTTAATGGGATGCCGATCCGGTTGGATTAAAATCCTATTTATCCTTGCTATTTCTTGTAGTCAACAGCTACTTTACGGTCAGGAAAAAAGGCCCTTAAAAAATAATGTTGATCGAAAGATTAAAATCAATTTTGGAATAGGGATTGCGGGACAATTTTTATTGTTTCATAAGAAGGATGATCGCGTGGTCGATTATTATTCCTCCGAAGCACATATGAATAAAACCTATTCTGCGATGGGTCTGAGTCCAGAAATTGCGATTGAACTTTCAAATTTTTTTAGCTTAACCTATACGCTCACCTTTCGATATGGATATTTAAGAGAAATTTCTTTTGACCAAAAAATCAAGACATTTTATCACGACCAACAATGGGCCATTTTTAATAGGCTCAATGAACGCAATCAGCTCGGAGTAGGATTGTCTATTCTTAACACAAGTAAAGGCTTTGTCGGTAGGCTGATAGAAGTTTATGAAGATGGAAATTTTTTTCAAGATGACTATATGGATTTACAGTTTATGGCCTTTGCTTTAATCTATAAACGCTCTTTGTATTTCGATCAACTAGATTATGAACTGAAAGCTCTGATCGTTCCTAACGCGGGGATTTCTTTCATTCCCGCAGTGAAGCAGTCTTTTATCTTTGGTTTTGCTTTAAGGTACAGTCTTCAAAAAAAAATCAATCCAAGGCAGCCAGTACTTTACTGATGTGGGGTGCAATAAATAATTGTTGATCATTCACAACTACCACAGGGATACTGATTCCTTCAGTATGACCAGAAGCTTTTACTCTTGCTACCATTTCAAGGGCATATTGATCACTTACATCAATATCATGAAAAGTATACTCTAACCCAATAGAGTCTAATTTTGACTTAAAATTAACGCAATGTGGGCATTGACGACTGCCGTAAACTACGATTGATTTTTGTATAAATTGAGTAATAATTTTTTCGTTGGCGGAGGTATTTTCCGGTGCGGAACTGCATTGGACCAATGTACCATTTAAGATTATTGTTAAAACTATGGATAAGATTTTCATATTATTGAGATTTTTTAAATTAAAGTGTTGAGTCTTAAATAAAACCGATGCCTTCTTTCAGTAGTTTGTTTTAGGTAATCAAATTAAAACTATATAAGAAGGGTGCTCGGTGCGCTTCTCCAGTTATTTTTTTATGACGTTCAAAAATACCTAATTTCAACATTTTTTTTGAAAATTTCTACGATCTAATTTTTTAATTAAAACAGACTCATATAGAGATTGTAAATCGGTCATGGTAAAAAATTTGGGTAAGTAAAGACAAGTAATTTAATTGGATACGAATATGGTTAAATGCTTTATGAATGATTTCTTTATGATCGGCATAAAAGGGTGGTAGATTATTTAGGTCTACCCATTTATATTGATCGCTCATTGGGTCAGGTTGAGGTATGACAGATTTTATATTTAGCAATGCAAAATAGCAGGTGGCGATGAATCTTTGACCCAACTAAGCCAGGAGTTTTCTATTTTGATCGCCGATGAGTTCCTGAAGGGAATCTAAATTTTGTCTACCCAGTTTTCCAAAGGTATGAAATTGACTTAAAAAAACATCTTCAAAGCTCACGCATTGTTTTAATATTGATTTGGCAGTCTCATCTAAATTTTAATTTTTCAGAATAAAGCCTCCGGTAAGGGGCCACAGGTTTATTCCTTTTAATTTCAGAATTTATACTTTGATTTTTTGATCCTCAAAACCGAAAACTACGTAATTTATGCAGTGGCCTGGAATATAATGATCTACATCTGTGGATATTTGATTTAATTGGTCAGTAATTAGGTTCATAAATGACAAGTTTCGGACTTCAGAAATTCAAAATGTAAAGCAAAAGCCAGCTTACGGTAAGCATTGAAGGCATGGTAGTTTTACATTTTTCATAATAAATACAAATTTTATAGAGGACAAGATTATTAAAATTTAAGTTTTGTCAGAAATATGTATCTTAAATAGATTTCGATTAGGGCCAAGTTTTTAGTAATTCATCTTTATGCTGGACGATATTTTTTAGGGCGATGTCAATTTCTCTTTTATGTGTTCTAAAAACGAGGACACACAACCGAATAACAAATCGGTTTTCAATCATCGTACTGGATAGAAAAATCTTACCCTCTTGCTGAATATTTTGAATTAACTCTTTGTTAAAGTCATTATTCTCACCCCTATCCATAGGGTACCAAAAGGTAGTAATGGTGAGTTCAGGAGGGCCACTCGATTGAAATCCAAACGTTAATATTTGTTTATAAAAATATTTTGAAAGAATTAATTTTTCATTTAAAGCAGCTCTAAAAGGAGCGAGACCATGGATTTTCAGGGGTAACCACATCCTTAATCCTCTAAAGGGTCTGGTCAATTCGATGGATACATCGGCAGGAGATGTATTCATATCAATGGGTTCGAAATCTTGAAAATAAGCCGCCGTATCATTGAAAGTCTTTTTCATACCCGCTCCATTTTTGATCAAGATAACCCCTGAGCCGTAAGGGAGGAAGAGACTCTTATGAGGGTCTAAGACTATTGAATCTGCAGCTTCAATACCCTTTAATAATTTTTTTCCTGTTGAAGTTAATAAAAAAAACCCTCCATAAGCCGCATCAACATGGTACCAAATTTTATTTTTTAGAGCAATGGATCCAATGGCTTCAAGAGGGTCAACGGCGCCTGTATCCGTAGTCCCAGCTGACGCCACAATCATCCATGGGATACATCCATTAAGTTGGTCTTGCTTAATTTGTTTCTCTAATTGAGCGGGGATCATCCGGTAGCCATTATCAAGTTCTATATAACGGAGAATAACCTCTCCTAAACCTGCCATTTTTAATGCTTTAGTCACACAGTGATGGGTTTGTTTACCCAAATAAATTACGCAATGGGCATGATCTTTGGCTTTTAGCTGAGTGACTTCGCGTGCGGTAATTATGGCAGTTAAATTAGCAATACTTCCACCTGAAGTTAGATTTCCACAAGCTGTTTTTGGATAGCTAACTAAGGAGAAAAGCCATGAAATGATTTGGTTTTCTAAGCGTACCGCACCAGGATTTGCAAAAAAAACACCTGAATATAAATTGGTTATGTCCGACCAATAATCTGCCAAGGCGGAGGTATAAACACCACCACCAGGAATATAAGCCATATCAAAGCCTGAAGCGGCATTAATTCCATCATGATCTATTTGACGCGAGGTAAGCCTAACGACTTGAGAAGGGTCAGATCCTTCCTCGATAAAGTCCTCATCCCATGAAGTATTACTTTTATCTGGATTGGAGTAGGCCTTTTCATTAGGTAATTTCTCAAGAAATTTTTCAGTATGCTGGATGATGAGCGTCCTAATGTATCGACGTTCCTCCCTATTGGGATCTAGCTGCTTGGCAATTTTTTCTAAAGCGTCAAGGGATTTCATCATTAGTGGAATTAAGAGGGAGGTTCAACAAGATCGATAAGATTGCCATATAAATCAGCAAATACGGCGACTTTACCATGGGGGGTTATTTTTGCATTTTTAATAATTTTGATGTTCTGTTTCTGGAGATGAGCATAATCACGATCAAAATTATCGGTATGTAAAAATAAAATTACTCGACCACCAGTCTGATCACCTATCCGAGCCTTTTGAGCATCATTTTTTGCCTTGGCAAAGAGTAAGGAACAATCTGATCGGCCCGGTGGGCGTACTCTGACCCATCTCTTTGAAGTGGATAATTGGATATCATCAATTAATCTAAAATTAAGTTTTTTTGTATAAAAGGCAATCGCTTCATCATAGTCTCTTACGAGGAGTGTAATATGGGCAAAGGATTGGTTCATGAGCTTAAAGTTCATGAATTTTTCATAAATGAGTTACCATCAAATAATTTATATTTCTTGAATAGGCCATCCATGTAGCTTTAAAGAATCAAATTTGATTCATCTTCTCACAGTATTAGCTACTACAGAAAAAGATAGGAACCACTTCCAATGGTTCCATTAATTCATGCAAAAGGGGATCATTCGTTTTTTAAGTCGCAAAAAGAAGATTTAGGATCTAAATCTAGCGATGATGAGGGCAATTTATGGATCAAGCGCCTCAGCTGTCTTTGGAGTTAAAAATTCTTCCCAGGTTAATTCTACTTTTTTTAAAGTCTCATTAAGCAAATACCACATGATGACTATAAGAATAATCATCATAGGGAGTGCAATAATGGGTAAACTTAATAAGTTCATCATTCCGAGCTCCTGATTAAAGGCTTCTGTACCGGGATCACTCACAACAATCCATGTGGCCAAGTAAAAATTAAGAAAAGAGGAAATAAAAAAAGTACCTCCTAAAAGGAGTGAACTAAATTTGAATCTTGTATTAAACCATTCGTTTTCAGAGGGCGTGAGTTTTTCTCTCAGTCCCTCAATATTTAAAGTTTCTTCAAAAAACAATTTAAGTAATGGATACTTTGTGTAAGTAGAGATAACCACAGCAACGCCAATAACACCAGGGATAAAGGCTTCTTTTACGGCCAACCAACTGGCAGAAAACTGAAATATACCTATGCCACCAGTAAGTAATACGCTAATGAGTCCCAAGACAGAAAAAAAGTTAATTTTCTTATTAAAATACAATTCTGAAAGTCCATAAAATATGGGAAAACTTAAGGCAATTAATAAACCATAAAATGAGCCTAGTGTACTTTCTGAACTGAACTTAGTCAATATAATCGTGGGGATGATGAGGTTACAGATCAGATTAAAAAAGGAAGAGCTTGATTTAGTCATTTTGTTATTTGATACTAATTAATTCTATTAAGTAATATTTTAGATAGCTCCTTATAAGTAACCAAGAGGTCTAAAATAATCATGATTTCAGGTTCTAATATAAAATAAGGCACTAGATAATTAAAAAGGAAAATGAGAGATATAATTTATCGTAATCATTAAACTTTGGGAGTCTGTCATTATTTAAACAATAGATCATTTAGAATGCAGATCCAGGGCGTTCAAAATTTCGAATTTTTTTAAAAGTTAACACAGGAAATTTCTCAATTAAAGCATCAACTCCAATTTCTATTGCATGGGGTTTCCAATCGCTGTGATAACTGGAGGGAACGATTTGCCTTAATGGGATACCTTGGCTCAATAAGACATAAGCGACTATTTGAATATCTTCTAGTGAAACATCTTCTCCAAATCGAAGAACATTAGCGACCTCCTTTGAATTATTAGTATATTTATTATGTATTTCAAAGCCCAGTTGAGTTAATGTCACGGATTGTTTAACCTTATCCTTACGATTGTAGTATTGAACAACAACATCAGATCGTAATTGGTTGGATCGAAGGTTATTAATTTTGCTGTTTTTATAATTGTCAAATAAATAATCAAAGAATATCGAATCCGCAGGAGTCATCAATATTTTCTGCTGTTTGGGTTGCTCTGTTCGCTCCTCTTCAATAGGAGTCATGGGTAAGGGAGTTTCCTTAAAAGCAACATTGAGTGTATCAATTACTTTTTTCCCCTTTCCTTCCTCTTTTTTTTCTTTGATTACCAGCGTGTCATAGCGGATGTAATTCGTTGGCAAATAAGTGGGTTCATTGTAGGCGACTAACGTTTCCTCGGGAGGTTGAGGGTCGCCCATGAAATCAATACCAAATAGGGCCGCAAAGCCTATAAAGACTATCAATAAATAAAGAAGTGACCGATCAGGAAATTTTTGATTCATTAAACTGTTTACTACAAGATAAAATTACGCATTATATAATTAATAGAAAAAAGTCAAGGTTTCCTGCGCCTTGACTTTTTTCTATTATCAGTTTATGCTATTAAGATTTACTCTTTAAAGTTAAATCTAAGGCTACTGGAGTAGCAATAAATAGCGATGAATATGTACCAATAATTATACCGACTAAAAGCGCAAATGAGAAGCCTTTAAGTACTTCTCCACCAAATAAGAAAAGAATGATCACAACAATTAACGTAGTTAATGAAGTAATGAAAGTTCTACTAATGGTATTGCTTAAAGATTCATTAAATACTTGATAGATTTCAGAACCTGACTTGATGCCCAAATTTTCCCGGATTCTATCAAAGACTACTACCGTATCATTGATTGAATATCCAATAATGGTAAGTATGGCAGCAACAAAAACTTGATCTACCTCAAACGAAATACCCAAGAGATTTGCGATGGCAAAGGATGAGATAACGAATAAAGCATCATGAAAAAGTGCTACAATAGCACCAATACCAAACTGCCATTTCCTAAATCTCACCAAAATGTAAAGGAAAATACAAATCAATGCGATCACTGCAGATTTATAAGATGAGTTTTTGATATCATCTGCGATAGTGGCACCTACTTTAGAAGAGCTACCAATCGAAAAATGGGTGGTATCGACTGCTGCATCATTGGCAATGTAGGTTTGACCTGTAGTAGCTTCTAGTCCTGAAATCAAGGTTGATTTAACAATTTCATCCGCAAGGTCTGTATCGTCATCCGTTAAATAGCTGGTCGTGATTTTAATAATTTTATCTGATCCAAAAGTCTTTACTTCAGTTCCTTGTCCATCAAAACTTTCAGTGAGATGAGTCTTGAGCATGGACGTTTCCATAGCTTGATCAAAGGAGACAACATAAGACCGACCTCCTTTAAAATCTACCCCCATAGATAGGCCATTAAAGATCATGGCAAGTACCCCTACACTAATGAAAGTACCACTGAAAATATAAGCTATTTTTCTTTTGCTTAGAAAATCAAAATGAAAATGAGTCAAACTGTTCATTGATATTTTATTTGCAAAGCTGATGTTAGATTGATCTCCTTTTTTAGAAAACCATTCAATGACGACCCGCGTAATGAATACGGCAGAAAAGAAAGAGCAAATAATACCAATGATCAGCGTAATGGCAAAACCTTTGACAGGTCCTTGTCCGAGCGTATAAAGAATGAATCCCACAATCATGGTAGTGACGTTGGCATCTATGATGGAAGAATAGGCTTTCTTATAACCCGAGCTAATGGCCTGTTTTAACCCGGACCCTAATCGTAATTCTTCCTTGATTCTTTCAAAGATTAAGACGTTTGCATCAATTGACATACCGATGGTCAATACAATTCCTGCAACTCCAGGCAAGGTCAATGAGGCATTTAATTGAGCCAAAATACCTAGAATGAAAAAGACATTCAAAAACAAGGCAAGATTGGCAATTAATCCACCTTTTGAATAATAAAAAACCATGAACACTATAACAATGGCCAAACCAGCCAGCATTGAATTGATGCCCTGTGCACGAGCGGATTTACCAAGCGTTGGTCCGATGACGACATCTTCGACAATCGTAGTGGGTGCAGGTAGGGCACCTGCCTTAAGAATATTTGCCAAATCTTGAGCCTCATCGATAGTAAAATTACCTGAGATGGATGAATTTCCATTCGGGATTTCTCCTTGAACGGTAGGTGCTGAGTAAACAAAATCATCCAATACAATGGCAATTCTTTTACCTATATTATTACCTGTGAGACGCTTCCAAGCTTTCGCACCGATAGCATCCATTTGCATTGAAACAGCAGGCCTTGATCTTTCATCGAGATCCTGACGGGCGTCTATAATAGACTCGCCGGTCAGTGGAGCTTTGCCGTTTCTTGATTTTTTGATGGCATACAGTTCAAGAAGTTCAACGGGATCGAGGGCATCTTGCGTATCAATTTTTTTGACAAGCCACAGAAATTTAACTGTCGAGGGAATGACAGCCAGAACACTAGGATGTTGAAGAATTCTATTGATTTTAGAGGTATCCTTTATTTTATAAACCAGACCATATTGGGCTTGCAGTAAGCTGAAGATAGGAGATACCTGATTATTTTTGATTGTATCTAAAGAAGCAAGGACCGTATCAGCTTCTTGATTTAAAGCGGTGGCGGGATCAGCGGTATTACTTGCCGTAGTATCATCGTTATCCGATAATAAGGTGGAAAGATCCTCCAAAGCGGAAGGGTCAATGGCTTGTGAGTCATCATCAAGCGTTGCAGTAAAAACAATTTCTTTTACTGCAATATCGTTTATGCTTTGTAGGATAGGAGTTAGTTCATTGATTTCATAAACCTCCCAAAACTCTAATTTTGCGACGCCCTGGAGTAGCTTTCTCACACGCTCTGGATTATCGACACCAGGCAATTCTATTTGGATTCTTCCCGAACCTTGTAATTTTTGAATGTTAGGTTGAGAAGTTCCAAATCTATCAATTCGGGTTCTTAGTATATTGAATGACCGATCGATGGCACCATCGATTTCTGCACCAATGATTTCCAAAACTTCGTCATCTGTAGAATTCAAATTGATACGTCCTCTATTGGAGGCGTTAGAAAAAATGTAAGCCAATGTTTTTTCAGATTCTAATTGTTTGTAGCGAACATAAAATTCATTTAAAAAGTTGAGCTGTGTACCTCGAATATTTTTTTCAGCTGTATTGATGGCCTCTAAATAATTTGGATCTTGGTTGTTATCACTCAATCCCTTGAGGATATCAACTGGAGAAACTTCTAGTGTTACATGCATGCCCCCTTGCAAATCAAGTCCAAGATTTAGTTCTGTTTCCTTGATGTCTTGATAGGTGTAATCTTGACCCAAAAGCGAGTAAATAGGGGTATTCCAAACCGAATCTAAATACCGTTGTTTTTCTGTGAAATTCACAGCCCCCGAAGGATCTGTAGCTTGGTCAGTGGCTTCTTGTTGGACGCCTTGAGCTACAAACGTAAAAGAGAGGTAGTAAATACACAAAAGAGATATAATAACTGTCAAAAAGACTATAAAACCTTTATTTTTCATAATTGTTAGGTATTAAAAAAATAATTGAAGAATTTAAATTTGAATAGGTGAGTGTTCTATACAGTACCCTAAGGGGCATTAGGGGAAATAATTCGCTGGACTAGGACCAGAAAATGCTTCGAAAGGAAAAGGTCAAATTGGTTTAATAATAGACTGACACATTTACATTCTTCAAAGCCTAAAAAAAGATGGATAAATTCATTAGAAAATTTAAAATTGAGGGCCGCTGTAGGAGATTGATTTGCTGTATATACTGAAATGGCTAGCGTACTTATATCATTGTCTTGGTTGTCTGAAGACGCGCAAGGGGCCATGACCCTTTGTTCCACCTGCGGCACAAAAGCCATAGAAGAGGTCAATGACAGAACCATCACCGCAACAATGGCCGACTTATTGATCCATATATTATATGCTCTTTTCATAATACTGGACAAAGTTAAGAAATTTATTGTCTAGATACTATTTTTAAATGTTGCTTGATCTCATCACAAATTAAAGCGAGGGATTTATCAAATCCGTATTGATCTGAAATGAGCAAGTTTGCCTCATTTTTCAAGGGTAAAATATACTTTTTATAAGCGGGCAGGGCATGTTTTTCAAATTGATACATGACCTTATTTAATCCATATCCTCTATGATGTGAATCCCGGGCTATTCTTCTTTTGAGCATCACACCCTCTGGAGCCTCTAAAAAAACTTTGAGATCTAATAATTTTGATAATTGGGGATAATAAAAGGTAAATAAACCTTCAACTATAATAACAGGAGAGGGTTGAATGATCAGTATTTTGGCTGCAACTTCTTTTTGATTGAATTGATAATCCTTCATTTCAATGGATTTCCCTGATGTTAGTTTGATGAGGTCAGAACAGAGTCGATGATGATCAATAGCCTCAGGGAGGTCAAAGTTTTTAACACCTTGGTCGTCTTTGACTTGAGCGTCCAAAGGCAAATAATAATTATCTAAAGAAACCTGACTTATTTGATGTTTCGAAAAATGCTGAGTTAATTGATTGGCAAAGAAGGTTTTCCCCGAACCACTCCCACCAGAAACACCTATGATCAGTTGAGGGATCATCTTAATGCCAAATGCGCAAGTAATTTTTTAATAGCGATACCTCTATGAGAGATTTCGTTTTTTTGAGACAATGACATTTGAGCAAAAGTTTCCTTAAAGCCATTTGGTTGAAAGATGGGATCATAACCAAATCCTTCAATACCTTCTTTTTCCAAGACTATTTCTCCGTGAACGACCCCTTCAAAAACAAATTTTATACCGTTTTCATCCAAATAAGTTATGATGGTTTTAAATTGAGCCTTCCTGTTTTTTTGATCGATGAGATTGGCCAATAATAAATCGATGTTGTCTATACTATTTCCCGTTCCAGCATACCGCGCAGAAAATACACCAGGTTCGTTGTTGAGGACAGATACTTCCAAACCTGTATCATCCGAAAAACAAGCTTTTTGATATTTGTTAAAAATATAATTAGCCTTTATGAGCGAGTTTGCCTCTAGAGTACTACCTGTTTCTGGAATTTCCTTTTCATTGAGATCAACTAAGCCTTGGATCTTGTAGCTAGGTCCCAATGCATCACGGATTTCACTTAATTTATGGGGATTGTATGTAGCAAAAATAAGTTCCATTAACGTACATAAAGAGGGAAAATTTCATATCTGAGGACGGAATAGGGGGAGATGATATTAGAAGGATCACTTGAAGCGCCAAAGCCTAAGGCAGACGGCAACAATATCACAACTTGACCTCCAGTTTTAATGTTGACGAGTGCTGCCGATATAGCTTCAGACAAACCATTGCCTTGAAGAGTGACAAATAAGGAGGTATACTCTAGTGTCCAACCTGAAGAGGTATAAGTAAAAGTTAAAGGATTAAAAACCGGATAAATGTAATATTCAGAGGAATCCGGAATAATGGTTGATTTAAAAACTACTCCGTCTGCGTCGTATGCGGTGTAATTTATGGTAATGAGATCATTATAATTTATACTGTCGCCCTCTCCAATACTTTGGATCGCATACCTCGCTCCTGAAGCCGTTGTAAAAACTGGATAAAGGCCATTTTCCTTTATGTAGTTATCTATAGTTAGGCTGTCGGATTCCCATATTTCTTGATAATTAATGGTTTCAATAGCTTCATATTCCTCACAAGCAATGAAGACTGAGATTAAAGAAATGAGGCAAAGTGTCAACAGGGATTCAATCCATCGATAAGTTTTGGCAGCGTTCATATTATTAGATTTAGACATGAATGAGTTAAAAATTATTGACTTTTATGTTAGCGGCACGTAATTCTTTGCGATGATTATTTTTCATTTCCACCTTCGGTTGGCAAATTAACGAAACGTCTCTGATTAGATGATCAATTGTTTCGTTTTTATTTAATTAAAATGCATAATGAAGTACATTTTAAGCGGTTGTCAAATAAGTGTTTTTTGGAAAAAGCATATTTATTAAATTTGAGTTGATCCATATTTTTCTTTAAAATCAAGGGTCACCAATTCAAATTTTTCAACGGTATCTTCCAGAGAAAGGTATGAAATACCGCCTGAAGCATTTTTATGACCTCCCCCTTCGAAGTGATTGCTTGCAAATTTATTTACGGCAAAATCCCCGGTAGATCGAAAAGATAATTTAACTTCTCCAGAACCTTCTTTGATAATGGTAGCCATGACAATTCCCTTGATGGATAGAGCATAGTTTACCAAACCCTCAGTATCCCCTTTTTCTAAATCGAACTGCTGAATATCTTTTTCTGAGATTGAGAAATACGCAATGTTTTTTTTCTGATCAACGATGAGCTTTTCAAGCAGTGAAAAACCAATAAATCGTAATCGGTTGATGGTATTGGTGTCGTAAATGGAACGACTTACTTGATTAACATTTGCCCCCAAATCAATTAATTCTGCTACCGTTCGATGTACTTTAGAGGTAGTATTGCCATGCTTAAATGAGCCAGTGTCAGTCATAATACCCGCATAGAGACAGTTTGCTATATCTGCAGTGATGGCTTTTTTTCCGTCAACTGATAGGATAAAATCATAAATTAATTCGGCAGTTGCTGCTGCAGAAGTATCCCAAAGTCGGTAGTCATCAAAATCCTCAGGATCTAGATGATGATCGATCATGGCTTTTAACGCGGGCGACGAGGCTACCGCATCCGCGAGACCTTTGATTCTTTTGAGCCCTGAAAAGTCCAAACAAAATATCAAGGCACAGGATTGAATCATCTCAAGAATTAAATCATCATCTGCTGAGTTGAACTGAAGAACCTGATCGTTGCCCGGGAGCCAAGAAATAAAATTAGGATAATCTGTGGGTGTGATTACCTGAACTTCATGACCCCTTGCCTTTAGAAAATGAAGAAGCCCAAGAGAGGATCCAAGGGCATCAGCATCAGGACTTGCGTGCGTGGTGATGATGATTTTATGGAAATCTTCTAAAATGGGAATTAAATCAGTAATGGGCTTCATTAATTATTTTTTTATCAATTTTAAAGAAGCAAAAATCATAAGAATTAAGGTTAAACACAAAACTTTTAATTTGAGTAGACTATTTGTTTAAAATACCTACTTTTGTCACTCTAAAAAACTTATACTTTGTATTAAGGAAAAATGGGAGCGACAAAGACCTTTACAATCATCAAACCTGACGCGGTAGCAGCCGGTAACTCCGGGGCAATTATAAAGATAATTGAAGCGCACGGATTCGTAGTTAGCGCAATGAAATTGACGCAGCTCACAGCCGCTCAAGCGGGGCAGTTTTACGAAATTCATAAAGATCGACCTTTCTATAATGACTTGATAGTTTACATGTCTGGAGGGCCCATTATTCCCATGATATTGGAGAAAGAAAATGCGGTAGAAGATTTTCGAGCACTCATAGGGGCGACCAATCCAGTCGAAGCAGCTGAAGAAACCATACGCAAACTATTTGCTACTTCTATTTCGGCAAATGCCATTCACGGATCTGACTCAAATGAAAATGCGTTGATTGAGGGAGATTTCTTTTTTTCAAATTTAGAAAAAATGAAATAAATCAAAAAGAAGCAGCCTTGAACGAAGTAGGGCTGTGGCTTTTAAGGACTACTCATCTTGGGCTCCATCCAAAAGTTATTAAAACCTTCACCGAGGTGCAGTATTATTTTTTTGAGTTGAAGTAATTCTAAGACGGCCAAAAAGTTAAAAATTGCGAGAATTTTTTCCGGTTTTTCGGCCAACAATTCTTCAAAGGAGATCCGCTGATTTTTACTTACATAAAGCTTTTGAATCAAGACTTCTTTTTGACTTTCAATGGTGTAGGGATAAGGAATAACCTCGTGGGTAGGTTTATTTTTTTGTAGTTCATAGCGATTCACAACTTTGTGAAATACTTTCATCAGCTTGTAAAGACCTAAATCTTGAACTTCGGCATCAACATTTACTAAAGCGGCAATTTTTTTAATCTCTATCGCTAGATTGCCACGGTTTTCTCTTTGGAAACGCGTGGCTTCTAAGTTAGAGAGTTGCTCAACAACAGATTTATATTTTTTATATTCCAAAAGGTGTTTGACCAATTCCTCTCGAGGATCAATTTCATTGCCTGATTCATCTAAAACAGGTCTGGGAATTAACATTTTTGCTTTGATGCGCATCAGGGTAGCCGCTACCAAAATAAATTCACTGGCCACCTCAACATTCATTTTTTTCATTTGATGCAGATAATCAAGAAAATCACGGACAATGGTTGCAATTGGAATGTCGTAAATATCTAATTCATCACGTTCAATAAAAAAAAGAAGAAGATCAAAGGGTCCTTCGAAAAGAGGGAGTTTAATTTCAAATTTTGTGCGTGGATCGTCAATTATGGAATCAGTCATCAGCTTAAGCAAAGATGCATGATTTGGAGAACCAAAAAAAGATTATTTTTGTAAATAACTAAAGAGTTCATTAGATTGTAAATAAGACTTTTGTCAATAAGATAATCACCCATGCAAATCAAACAGGGCCCCCTTTTATCAAACGTAGATCATCCTGCAGATTTACGGAAATTAGAGACACAACAACTGCCTCAATTTAGTGAGGAATTGAGGAATTACATTGTTGATCATGTCGCTACCTATGGTGGACATTTTGGAGCCAGTTTGGGTGTGGTTGAATTGACAGTAGCCCTACATTATGTATTTAATACTCCAATAGATCAGCTGGTATGGGATGTGGGACATCAGGCTTATGGGCACAAAATATTAACGGGAAGAAAATCCCATTTCTATTCTAATCGTGTCTATGGTGGATTGTCTGGATTCCCTAAACGAGATGAAAGTAAATTTGATGCCTTTGGGGTCGGGCATTCTTCAACGAGTATATCCGCAGCGCTAGGGATGTCCATAGCCAATCAGGCAGAAGGAAAGGATCGACAGCATATTGCGGTTATAGGAGATGGAGCCATGACCGGAGGAATGGCTTTTGAGGCCATGAACCATGCAGGTGTCTCTAACTCTAATCTCATTATTGTATTGAATGATAATTGCATGTCCATCGATCCCAATGTGGGGGCTTTGAAAGAGTATCTTACGGACATTAGTACTTCTCAGATTTACAATAAAGTTCGTGATGAGACATGGAAAATTTTAGGAAAAGTCAGTAAGTTTGGTCCCAATGCGCAGGAGCTCGTAGCCGGTGTAGAAAACAGCATAAAGACTTTTCTACTCAAAGAAAGTAATCTATTTGAGTCTTTCAATCTCAGATATTTTGGACCGGTAGATGGGCATGATGTGAACCATTTGGTGCATGTCTTCAATGATCTCAAACAGATCCCAGGTCCAAAAATTTTACATTGTATCACGAAGAAAGGTAAAGGGTACGACGCGGCAGAAAAGAATCAAACCAAATGGCACGCTCCGGGTACTTTTGACAAAATTTCGGGACAGATTCATAAAACTTCTTCCTTGAACCCACAGCCCCCCAAATATCAAGATGTATTTGGCCATACTCTAGTAGAATTGGCAGATGAGAATTCAAAAATCATGGGAATTACCCCTGCCATGCCTTCAGGATCCTCTATGAATATTATGATGGAGGCATATCCTGAGCGGTCATTTGATGTGGGTATTGCCGAGCAGCACGCCGTTACCTTTTCTGCGGGTTTAGCCACACAAGGTTCGATACCCTTTTGTAATATTTATTCAACATTCATGCAGCGAGCATATGATCAGGTGATTCACGATGTTTGTGTTCAAAATTTACATGTGATATTTTGTCTAGATCGAGCAGGTTTTGCTGGAGCAGATGGTCCTACGCATCACGGTGCCTATGATATCGCCTTCATGAGGTGCATACCTAACCTGATAGTTTCTGCACCCATGGATGAATCTGAACTTAGAAATTTGATGTATACTGCCATGCAGAAAGGACGTCCTTTTTGTATCCGGTACCCAAGGGGTAAAGGGGTTTTAGTCGATTGGAAAACTCCTTTTGCTAAAATTGAAGTGGGAAAGGGTCGTAGGATAAAAGAGGGAAGAGATATTGCCCTACTTACTTTTGGTACGGTAGGAAATTATGCACTGACGGCTCATAAAGAATTGGAGAAAATAGGTGTGACTGCCGCTTTGTACGATATGCGTTTCGTCAAGCCCTTAGATACAGATTTATTGCATGAAGTATTTAAATCGTATGATCATGTGATCACGATTGAAGATGGTTGTCTTATGGGTGGGTTTGGAAGCGCAGTAGCTGAGTTTATGGTGGACCATGGTTATAAAGCAAAACTAGAGAGATTGGGAATTCCCGATCGAATTGTAGAGCATGGAACTCAGCTAGAATTACATAAAGATTGTGGATTTGACCCGCAAGGTATTTATCAAGCAGCGGTAAAAATATTGGAGATCGAAATTGCCTAAAAATCTTGAACGGATCCGTTCAACCAAAAACTTGCCCCAAAAGAATGACAAACTTTTCAACTTCTTCAAAGGAGTTGTACAAAGGCACAGGAGCCACTCTAATCACGTTGGGTTCACGCCAGTCCAGGACTACCCCATTTTTTGTAAGGTGGTCGAAGGCCAATCTTCCTTGATCGTAAAAATAGAGCGATAATTGACAACCTCGTTCTGATTTGTTTTTTGGAGTCAAAATGTTGATATGCGGCTTGATCGCCTCATTATTTACTAGCAAATATTCCAAATACCTCGTTAACAAAATACTTTTCTTGCGAAGTTCGTGAATATTGGCTTTTTCAAAAATATCCAGAGAAGCCAAATGAGCTACAGAGGAAATAATATTGGTATTGCTGAGCATCCAGCCATCGATCCCAGGTATAGGATCAAAATCATTTTCCATTTTGAAACGAATGGTTTCGTTTTGTCCCCACCAACCTGCTAATCTTGGGAAATCAGGATTATTCCCATGTTTTTCATGTATGAATACTCCTGAAACATTTCCTGGTCCAGAGTTCAAATATTTGTAGCTGCACCAAGCCGCAAAATCAACTTGATCTTCATGGAGGGTCACGGGAATATTCCCCACGACATGTGCAAGATCAAATCCGGCATAGGCACCGACTTTATGGGCTGCATGTGTAATAGATTTTAGGTCCAAAAATTGGCCACTATAATACTGAATACCGGGTAGCATCACCAACGCCAGCGCGTCTCCAGTAGTTAAAATGGAATGGCAAATTTTTTCAGTAGAGAAATAACCATTTTCATCAGGGCTAATTTCGATTAGGTGGTCCTCTGGCGAGATACCCTTTTGCTTCATATGAGAGGTAACTGCGAAATAATCTGAGGGGAAGGCTCCTTTTTCGATGATCACCTTTTTCCTCGTCTTTTTGGGTTGATAAAAAGAAGCCAGCAGAAGATGCAAATTTGTGGTCAAGTTATTCATAGCGACCACTTCATGAGTTTTGGCTCCCACTAGATGGGACATAGCTGTTTTACCCTTGTGATGATATGAAATCCATGGATCTTCATTAAAATGACCTTCAACCCCTTTTTGTGCCCATTTTTTTAGCTCATGGTCAATTTTGGAGGAAGTGATTTTAGGCTGTAATCCCAAAGAATTACCACAGAAATAAATGACCTCCGAATTATTTTTTTTTGGGATGTAAAATTCCTTTCGAAATTCCTTTAAAGGGTCTTGTTGATCAAGAATTATTGCGTTTACCGTGTTCTTTTCAAAATACTTTATTGCGTTCAAGTGTTTACTTTAATTAATCTGTGGCGGATACTTTTGGATTAAGCTTTGCGATTCTGTGAGATTTCCGTGATTTTTGACCGCAGTATCCACAACTTAGAAATTTGATCAATTCACCTTCTTCATTGAGGGTTGCGGGCTGTGTAATCTCTTCTTTTGAGACCTTCAGCGTTTGATAATTACATTTATCACATTTTAACGCATGAAGCCTACCATTGTATTTTTCAATTTTTGTAAATTTAGTTTTTTCATCAATCCAAACATCATAATCTACTGAATAGGCATTTTCTTCCGCCTGCATGCCCTCATCTAAATAGACATCTTCTTCTTCTTCACTTAATAACTTCATGACATTACCCTCAGCGGAAATTCTTGGTGAATATCTTAATTTTTTCAGTCTCTTTTCAATGTAGAAAGGGAAATAAAACTTAAGCATATTTTGAACAATTACTCCTATGATGATGCCCATCATGGAGCTTAAGAAAAGTCGTACAAAAAACCAAAGCCACGTAGTAGGGTAGAATAACGTATTGAGCAGTAGGGTTGCTCCGATGGCAAAAAGCAAAAAGCAAAACCACAAACGTTTGATTTCATTCTTATTAATGTAATCGTATCGAGATTTTTTATCAGTCGTGAATAAAAGCTTTAAGTAGTGACTCAAAACGAGTGAAAGTCCAGCTGCAATCAATAAGATGGCGGTATAACTACCATACATGTTCCAGATTGAGAGAATGTGGTCAGGCATTAAAGGCATCATGGCAAACAATCAGTTAAAGGGCTTATATTCTTAACAAGCATAAATTTATTAACTTATTTCAAAGAAAACATTCTAGTATTCAAGAAATAGTTACGTGGGCAGGTATTTTTTAAAAATAAAAATTTTACGAATTAGCAGAAAGGTGGGCTTAAAGCTATTTTGGTTTGAATTATTCTAAAAAAAGATTAACTTTTAACCATGAAATTATTTTATAAAATTGGGGTTATTTTTATAGCCCTTTCATTTGCTTGCGCTGGAGAGGGGTCAAAAAAAAGCCAAGATAATGAAGCGCTAGAACTCCGAGAGCAGGCACATCGATTAAGTAAAAAACTCATCATTACCGATGGACATATTGATTTACCCTATCGCATGGCTAATAAAGGATTCATGTCGCATAATTCGGTTGAAAATGTATCTATTAAAACTATGGGAGATTTTGATTATCCCAAAGCCAAGATGGGAGGACTAGACGCTCCTTTTATGTCGATATACGTTCCTGCAGCACTTCAAAAATCAGGAGGGGCTAAAGCTTTTGCAGATTCTCTTATAGACATGGTAGGTAGATTGCCGGAAGCCTTCCCAAATTTATTTGCCTTGGCAGGAACACCAAGTGAAGTAATAGAAAATTTTGAAAAGGCCCTTATTTCACTCCCTTTAGGTATGGAAAATGGTGCGCCTATTGAATCGGATTTGGCCAATGTGAAATATTTTTTTGATCGCGGCATCCGGTACATTACGTTGACACACTCTCTAGATAATGAAATTTGTGATTCTTCATATGATATCAGCGAAGATACTTGGGATGGATTGAGTCCATTTGGGGAACAAGTAGTACAGGAAATGAATAAATGGGGCATCATGATTGATGTTTCTCATATTTCAGATAAGGCATTTTATGATGTAATGAATTTGACCCATGCCCCTGTCATTGCATCTCACAGTTCTTGTAGAAAGTTTACACCAGGCTTTATGCGCAATATGAATGATGATATGATTAAGCTTTTAGCCGAAAAAGAAGGTGTCATCCAAATTAATTTTGGTTCTTCATTTTTATCAAAAATCTCTCAGGATCAATTTTCCGAAATCAAGACCTCTTTAGATGAATATAGAGCGGCTGAAGGCTTGTCAGAAAATGATTCAACTTATGTCGCCTATGCGGCTCAATATTTAATCGATATGAACCCTTTTGAGGAAATCAAAACCGTTGCGGATCACATTGATCACGTGGTAGCCATTGCTGGAATTGATTATGTGGGATTGGGTTCAGATTTTGATGGTGTCGGAAACTCCTTGCCTACAGGACTGAAAGATGTCTCGATGTACCCTAACCTAATTTATGAGTTATTAATGCGCGGGTATAGCGATGAAGATATCGAAAAAATTTGCTCCCAAAATGTATTTCGTGTGTGGGAAGAAACCTTGAGAGTTGCGTCAAAAATTCAAACCCTTTAGTTTTTCTTCAGAGAACGAATAAAGGACGACCAAGCAAAGGGGTTTAAATAATTATTGGCGGCAGGCTGATATTGATACCGATTATAATTCATTTGTTCATTCATGGCATTGCGGAAATTGGCATTGCCACTATTGACTTGATTGCGATACATTTCTCGCATAATCTCACTGTTCATCCAGACATTTAGGTTACTTTGATCAAACTCATTAGGTAACCGTGTAGCCAAAATACCTGCCTTAAAAGTAGCTTCCGAGGGGTAGGGAAAGATGGCTACATCCTCCAAGTAAAATATATCTTCAATTAGATAGACAACCAACTTCAAACTATTGGGTTCCTTATGAGAAGGAATAATGTAGTAGGTTTTATCAAAGCCTACTGCAGAGAATATAATACTGTCCCCTTCCAAGACAGGCATCGAAAAAAATCCATATGGATTGGTGGTCGTTCCACGTCCTCCTTGAGGGACATACACGTGAACCCCCGGAACAATAGATGCACTATCATTCGCAAAGATGACTCCAGTAAATTGGATCACCTTTGGTGTAATTTCCCTAATTTGACCATAAGTCAAAGAATAAAGGGCAAGACAGAGAACAAGGAGGACGCTTATTTTTTTCAAGAATGAAAAAGTAATAAATTCATACGAACTAAACGCAAAAAGTTGACTTTTGTGATAACTTAGTCGAAAAATATTAATTTTGAAGCTTAAAAAATTCAGTCTTTTAATAGGAACTCAGATATTTAAGTCCTTTTCAGAGGAGGCCAGGGTTCGAATCATTCAATTACTGCTCGAAGCAAAAAGCCTCACCATTTCGGATTTGGTCTCTATTCTCGACTTTACCCAGACAAAGACCTCAAGGCATGTCGCTTATTTAAAGAATGCGGGTCTGGTTAAGTCGCATAAATTAGATCAATGGGTGGTTTACAGTCTCAAAGAGGAAGTGATAGAAATCGTGAGCAAGATGATGGTCTTTCTTCAAAAAGATCCGCAATTATTGAGAGATCTTGAGCTCTATGCTATTATGGATTCCAATAGAGAATTGGCCATGTATAGGGCTAAGGCGAAAGAACTGAGAGCGTGAAGAAGCTATTTTTTGATTTAGATCATACTTTGTGGGATTACGAAACCAATGCGGGAGCCACATTGCTTGATATGTATCGTGCTTTCGAACTTGACAGATTTTTCAGTGATGAAGCCCATTTTACCCAAATATTTAAGCAACAGAATGACCAGTTATGGCATCGCTATAACATGGGAGAAATAGATAAGTTTGACATTCGAAATCATCGGTTTAGTTACATTATGAATGCCGTGAAAAATACAGATCTTATCTTAGCTCAAAAATTATCAAATCAATTCATCATTGAATGTCCTCGGAAGAAGGTATTGATGCCCAATGCACATAAAGTACTTGATAGACTATCAAAAGAGTTTGAATTAGGGATTATTACCAACGGTTTTGATGATACTCAGAATATCAAATTGAAATACAGTGAGATTGATCATTACTTTAAGTGGGTGGTGACCTCTGAGTCTTCAGGTCATCGAAAGCCAGCTAAGGAGATTTTTGATTTTACACTTGATTACTGTGGAGGAATCCAAGGGGATATGGTCATCATTGGGGATAACCTGCAAACAGATATATTAGGAGCTGATCATGCAGGATGGAGGTCTGTTTGGTACAATCCCCAAAAAGAATCCAAAGCACCCTCGCAATGGCAAGTTCATGACTTGATTGAACTTCCGGCACTCTTCCTGTAAATCGTTGATGATTGCTTATATTTGAACTATTGAAAGTAAACAAATAAACAATGTCGTTCGGAAATTTCAAAATACCCCAACCTATAAATGAACCTGTGCTTAATTACATTGAGGGTTCCTCTGAAAAGCAGGCAGTTAAGGAAGCTTTAAAACAAGCAAAATCTCAGGAAATAGATGTGCCTATGTATATCGGATCTGAGAAAATCAGGACCGGAAAAAAAGTTAAAATGAGTCCTCCTCATGATCATCAACATGTCTTAGGACATTTCCACGAGGGGGATGCCAGCCATGTTCATGACGCTATTGAAGCGGCGTTGGCAGCTAAGGAATCTTGGGCGAAGTTGAGCTGGGAGCATCGGGCGGCCATATTTCTAAAGGCAGCGGATTTGATAGCAGGACCTTACCGAGCTAAAATTAATGCAGCAACCATGCTAGGCCAATCCAAAAATATTTACCAAGCCGAAATAGATGCTGCTTGCGAGTATATAGACTTCTTGAAGTTCAATGCCACTTATATGGAAGAAATTTATAGTCAGCAGCCTAAATCTTCTGCTGGTGTCTGGAACCGCATGGAGTATCGACCCCTCGAAGGATTTGTGTTTGCAGTAACACCATTCAATTTCACATCCATTGCAGGTAATTTATGTACTGCTCCAGCAATGATGGGAAATACCATTTTGTGGAAACCTGCTTATGCACAGATTTATTCCGCTCAAGTCATCATGGAAGTCTTTCAAGCTGCAGGATTGCCCGATGGAGTGATTAACATGATCTACGTCGATGGCCCCGTTGCCGGAGAAGTGGTATTCAACCATCCAGAATTTGCAGGATTACATTTTACAGGAAGTACACAAGTATTTAAAAATCTTTGGAAAACCATTGGACAAAATATAGATATTTATAATAGTTATCCACGAATTGTTGGCGAGACGGGAGGTAAGGATTTTATTATGGTCCATGCTTCAGCTGATGTGCAAGAAGTTTCAACAGCTATCGTCAGAGGAGCCTTTGAATATCAAGGGCAAAAATGTAGTGCAGCTTCACGCGTATACATTCCAGATAACCTTTGGAGGGAGGTTCAAGAGCATTTAATAAATACTTTGAAGGGTATTAAAATGGGCTCTCCAGAAAACTTCATGCATTTTATCAATGCGGTGATTGATAAGAAATCCTTTGAAAAAATTACTCAATACATTGATCGTGTGAAAGCATCTAGTGATGCTGAAATCATAGCGGGGGGTAATTATGACGGTGCTAAGGGTTATTTTATTGAACCAACCGTGATCTTATCCAAGAATCCACATTACGAGACGATGTGTGAAGAAATATTTGGACCTGTAGTTTCTGTCTATGTGTATCCTCAAGATGAATTTGAAGCTACCCTTACGCTCGTCGATCAAAGTTCAGCCTATGCTTTGACGGGAGCAATATTTAGCAAAGACAGATATGCTATCGAGCGGTCTTCAGATATTTTACAGTATGCGGCTGGTAATTTTTACATCAATGATAAGCCTACCGGAGCCGTAGTGGGGCAGCAGCCATTTGGTGGAGGGAGAGGCTCTGGAACCAATGATAAAGCTGGAGCTCAAATGAATTTATTGAGATGGGTAAGTGCGCGCACGATAAAAGAAACATTTATGGGAGTGACTGATTATAATTATCCTTTTTTAGATGCTGAATAGGTTAGTTCTGAATTAACACAAAAGGGTTAGAATTATAGCCTTACTAATATTTTGAGTTCTATTTTCCTTTAATTAGAGTAAGGAGTATACTTTTCTAAATACAAACAACGTTATTACATGAGTAATTTTTTTTGTAAATTGAACCCATAAATAAAGAAAATGAAAAAAGTTGGGAGAAATGATGTTTGTCCCTGTGGGAGTGGCAAGAAGTACAAAAATTGCCACGGAATCAAGACGATGGTCAGTAGGCCGGGAAACAAAACTTTTTGGATGATTGGAGTATTGATTGTCCTTTTTATATCCGCAATCTACGGATTGTTCAACAAAAGCGAAGAGAATGGTAGTATGCGACCTGAGGGGCAGGCTCCCGCAGGTAAAGTATGGTCAGCAGCACATGGCCATTGGCATGACGCCTAATTACGCAAAGGTCATGGGAAAGTCAATAGCCTAGATTTTTTTAATAGGACATATTTTGAAACAATACCAGTGAATGTTAGGATTTTCCCATTTAAGAGTCCTTTTAAATGTTCTCATGTCAATAAGTCAGAAGAGATATTTTAGTTTTCCGTTATGTTCGAATGGTCTAAAGAATCAGTAAAAGAAAAGTATGAGAGGTTTTTTAATAATTTTTGTGAGCTTGATACCTGTTTTTTGTTTTTCTCAAATAGATCATTGGGAGAGCGTAGTCCTGCCGGGGGATAACTGGTATTATACGGTACCAAGTAGTCAACCGAATGCTTTATGGAATCGGCTAGATTTTGACGATTCAAATTGGAGTCAAGGGATCTCTGGATTTGGTTACGGAGATGATGATGATGCTACTTTAGTTCCTGAAAATACTATTTCAGTTTACTTGAGAAAAACTTTTGAGATCGTTGATCTTAAAGCGATCGAAGGGTTGCGATTGGATATTGATTATGATGATGGCTTTGTAGCGTATCTCAATGGCAAAGAAATGGCAAGAGATTTGGTTTCGGGAGTTACCCCAAGCTTTGATCAGTTAAGTGATGGGCACCATAATGCGTTATTACCTAGCGGTCAAAAACCAGAATATTTTGATATCGATGTCGATTTTTTGATGGAGGGAACCAATATCATTGCTGTGCAAGTACACAATCAGTCAAGTACTTCATCAGATATGACGGCTTTACCAGTGCTTTCATTGGGAATCAATACTACGGAATATATTTATCGAAGTACACCGAGTTGGTTTTCAGCGCCTATTTATGTGGATTTTCAATCATCTAATTTGCCCATTGTAGTTCTAGAAACCGTGAATAATCTATCGATTCCTTCAGAACCTAAAATCGCAGCAAACATGATTATTGTGGATAAGGGCGTAGATTCAAGAAATGATATTTCGGATGTAAATAACCCGGATTACTTAGATTTTAAAGGGGCTATAAAGATAGAGGTTCGTGGTTCCTCATCTTCTATATTACCTAAAAAGCAATATGCGTTGACTACTTATGATAGCCTGGGTCAGAAAGAGGACGTGAGTATCTTAGGAATGCCCAAAGATAATGATTGGATTTTAAATGGGATTGCCTATGACTCTTCGCTGATCAGAGATTATTTAAGTTATCAACTGTCCAATCAAATAGGTCAATATGCCTCGAGAGGTCAATATTGTGAAGTGATGCTGAATGGGAATTATGAAGGAATCTATCTTTTTCAAGAGAAATTAAAGGCTGATAATAACCGGATTAATATTAAGAAAATCCAACCAGAGGACCTTTCATTACCCAATCTTACTGGAGGTTATATCACTAAGACAGATAAAATTGAGGGGGCAGATTTGGAAGCTTGGAGTATGCCCAATTATGGTGGATGGGGGAGCAGCTTTGTCCATGAATACCCAAAATCTACAGAGATAAACTCCGTACAGCACGAATATATCAAAGGAGTGTTTGAGCGTCTTGCAAATACATCTAGCAATAAAAACAGTTCTGTTGAAGACGGCTATCCATCTGTGATAGATGTTCCTTCATTTATCGATTTCATGATTTTAAATGAGTTTTCAGCTAATGTCGACGGTTATCAATTCAGTACATTTTTTCATAAAGACCGTAATGGGAAATTACGAGCAGGACCGATTTGGGATTTCAATTTAACTTATGGCAATGATCTTTTTATGTGGGGGTATGATCGAAGTTTCACTTACGGATGGCAGTTTGATGATGGGGAAAATATGGGGGCAAAATTTTGGAAAGATTTGTTTGATGACCCGGTTTATAGATGTTATTTAAATAAAAGGTGGCAAGAACTTACTGATCCAGGGATGCCACTAAATACACTGAAAGTAATGGACTTTATCAATGAAACGGTACTTCATATTTCAGAAGCGGCAGATCGACAAGAAGCTTTATGGGGGACCACGGGTATATTTGATCAGCAAGTCAGCGACCTGAAGAGCTTTATCAGTGATAGGAATACTTGGCTATCCGGTCAATTGACATCAACGACGTCTTGTGCATCGGTAACGCAGCCGGCACTTGTGATCACTAAAATTAATTATCACCCTTCGGCTGAAGAGAATGAAGATTCAAGAGATTATGAGTTCATTGAAATCACCAATGTGAGTGATGCATCTGTCGATCTTACGGGTCTTTATTTGGGAGAGTTAGGGCTTACCTATCAATTTCCAAAAGGCATATTTATGCCCCCCCAGAGCACTTTATATTTAGCTAGTGAGACAAATTCTTTTGAAGAAAGGTATGGATTTATTCCTTTCGATGAATTTACTAGGAGTTTATCGAATCAAAGTGAAAAAGTTCAATTGCTGGACGGCTATGGAAATATAATAGATGAGGTTTTGTATTCAGATGAGGCTCCCTGGCCTATCGAAGCAGATGGTGCAGGGGCTTATTTATCTTTAAAGAACGTTAACTTAGATAATAATGAGGGGGCCAATTGGGAAGGCCAATTAATTTTACCCGCTTATGAGAATATTTTAGGTAGCATTAATACCCTACAGCCTTTGGTGTGCGTCTTTCCTAACCCGGTTCAGGAAGTTTTGCACATCACTGCTATTGGGAGGATTAAAGTGGTTAATGTTTGGAATATTGAAGGTAAATGTGTCGGGCAATACAAGTTTAATGTTAACAAAGCTGTGATGGTATTAAACAGTTATCAAGCGGGAATCTATTATCTCGAAATTTATTCTGAAAAAGGGAGATTCTTTAGAAAATTAATTAAAAATTGATTGAATTTTTAATTCAGGATTATAAAATAATCACACTTAAATTAAGAGGGAGGATTTCCAAATAATTTGAAGAATTCACATAATAACAACAAAAAACTCATATCACTACTGTGGTATGAGTTTTTTGCATAATAAATTTTATAATGATATTAATTAAATAAAAGGTTTAGTTGTTATCATTTTCGGATAAACACTACAAAACTTTTTATTTGTTTGTTTAGAAGTGAAAAAACTTAAGTTAATTATTAAGTCGTATGTATGTGCTTCTAATCTTACTTTCTAATCTTCTTACTTCTTTTACCTGATCTTGATGCTCTTTTTTTCCTTGGCATTTCTTTCGAAGCGACAAAAGACGTTCCTTCATTTAGTTCTAGATCAGTTAAAATCGCATTTCCGCTATCACTTAATGAGAAATCACTAGGTGATGCTTGAATCATTGAGAACATGAAGAGTGATATAAAAGTGGCTATAATTTTTTTCATAGTTTCTATTATTTGTTTCAATTTTACTATTATTTTAATTAAAGATAATGAAAAAAGAATTGCTTTCTGTCATTTCCTTTAATTTTTTATCCAAAATCATGATTGACTATTTGTTTTTGTAGATAGATTAAAAAAAGTTCTCGAGCTCAAAGTACACAATTAAGGATAACTTAAAAACTTTTAAGAGCACATAAAAAAAGCCTACATAAAAAATGGCAAAGAGGCTTTTTTCCATTATTGTGCGGGACTTGTGGTCGATAAAATTTGACCTAAAACAATAAGTTCCCATCCGTCGGGCATGATTCCATTGAGGTTGGTTTGAGGCCAATCTCCTAAACCATCAATATCATTGGCTAATACTTTACATGCCGGCTTTAGTAGCAAACGCATTCCAGGTCATAATATTAGTGTTCTGTTTGGCATTTACAGAGAGGAATTTAGTACCTACACCCCATGCTTTCAAACTTGTTTTGCTCATTTTTTTTATGATAAGCTATCCATGCCTTCTCGCCTTTCAAATATCCTTCTAGATTTTTGGTTTACTAAGGTTTAAAAAAAGGTTGAAAATTTAATGGTTTAGCAACGTGTCTTATTGTGCAGAGTTTGCGATCATCTGAAAAATAGGCATCATCATAAAACCATCGGGATTGTGATCCTTCATTTTAGATTTTTTGAGCAGATCTGCTGGAAGCTTGTACCCAATTCGATATTTCATTAGCTCTTCTAGCGTATTAAACATATCCCATGTAGATACTTTGGCCCAATTGGCACCTAATGGAGCTAGTTTTCTACCTACGCCCCAATTGACCATGCCCATACTATCCATAGTTTTTTCGAAATAGGGTTTCCATAAGGTTAAATTTTCTTGGATGAAGCCGTCAACATTTTCTGGACGGGCAAAATTAAATTGAATAAAACCTCCAAGTCCTTTGGCAATACTGCCTTCATCTAGATAGATATGTCTTGAATCACTTGTCCAAGTATGGGTTGCACTCAGGGCACCGACAAGGGCTTGTTCTTCTGTACTAAGTACATTAGCGGCATGATTCCACCAGCTATTTTTTTCACTAAGCATCGCCTCAATATTGGTATTTGCCTGAACGAATACATAGTTGAATCTCTCTTCATCGTCAATATTGTCCATGGTCACATGCTTCAGAAATGCCCAAAAGGTGATATCCCCTTTTTCAGCAGCTTGCTTGGCCACTTTTTGCATGTACATAGATTGAACTTTTTCAAAGTCGGCTGTATTGCCTTCTATTCTTACAAAATGCATTGAATACACGCCATACTCTTGTGCTTTAATCATGTAGATACTTAAGGCGAGCATGATTGAAATAAATAATTTTTTCATTTTTATGTTGGTTTAAAGGTTCAAATATCAAAGATATATTAATTGGTGATATTCAAAGATTATTTCTAAAATTAATGGATTACTAAAAAGGCCTAGACTGCTCTCAAATTTGAGTGAATTATTTAATCAGTATTCTTTTTTTTAAAGTCGATTGGATTAAATGGATCTGATTATTTGGCAATATTTTTTACCTGCTCTCTATGCTATTGTAATTAATCAGTCTATTGAGAGTAGTCTTTTCTTAAGCGAGACCCTATTATTTCACATTCAGATTTTATTTATTATCTTGTTAATTTTATCTTAATGAAGGAATTATCAGTTTAATTTGCTGCTAATGAAAGCGAAGTATAAAACTCTTGGGCTTAAAAAAGGAGCTTCTCAAGAAGAGATTCAAGAAGCTTATGATCGGTTAAGTAAAGAGTTGGATCCTATTACCAACAATAATGAAACCTTTTTTGTAGAGCAGTTTGCTAAAGTGAAGGTAGCTTACTCAGCTTTGATGACTAAAAAAAAGTACGATGAGGAGGAAATACTGACAAAAGAGCTGAATTGGTTTCTAAAACTCTTCACCATCGGTGATAAGTTTAGTTTTCGAGATTTCTTCGATCGGGCCAAAAAAATGTTCATTGAGTTTATGGCCATTTTTTTTGGTGTATTTCTGTCTTTAGCAGTAGATCAAAAAAGAGAGAACAGTAATCACCGTGATGACAATATCAACAATATGAAGAAATTGAAAGTTGAATTACAGGATATTCTTTTGTACATCGATGAACATGTTGGTAATTTATCAATTTATCATGAATTTTTCATGAATCAATATTATTCATGGGAGGAAGATTCTGATTCTGTTTTTTTGATCATGTATGGTGAGGGGGAAGACGCTTTCGCCATCGCTCCATTGAGTCTTTATGAGGAAGTTATGCCGTTTGATCCACCAGAGGTTACATACAACTCAGTTCAGCTCGACGGAACCTTTCGATTTTTAGATGATACTTTAGAGCATGAATTAACTAAGATTTATTCGGGGAGCGATTTGTTTTTTATTAAAGAGAATGCTTATAAGGTTGATCAGAGCATAGTCGATGATTTTGTGGCACGAATTTCAAATAAGTGGGTGTCAGATATTGGAAGTACTGAGACTCAATACAATGAATTTTGGTTTGATAATAGAGAGTACATTCAAAAAGATTACTACATGAAAAACAATCTTCGCCGAAGACTTAAGAACTTTGACAATGTGACGGGACAATTAGCTGAGCACAGGGCTCGCGTTGAAGGAGCACAACATTTATTAGATTCAATCTTGACTGCGAAAGAGAAAGAGATTGAAATTATTTATTGGGTGGTTGATTTGGATTTTCTTAAACTGGAGTAAAGCTTATTTTGATGAATATATTGTCTGTTGATTTTTCTTCATTTATTTGTGGCTGACCTGAGCAGACCCTTATCATATTTCTTTCTCTTTATTGAATATTTAGCCCATTATATGAAGCCGAAAATCAATCTAATCAGTCCATTTTTCAGCAAGAAACCAGATGAGAGTCAATGATTTTTGATCTCATTTAATTCAGGTATTCATATTTAATTTCACAATAAAAGTCACCTTACCGACATTATTTTTCTGAGAACGGCACGATCGCGAAGGTTCCTGATACCCATCATGGATTGATAATTCTTATCTGCGTCGACGGCAGGCATTGATGATGCTTTGATATAATCCGAATATTTGGCATACCAATCTATGGTCAGGTAATTCCAATGCAAGTCAGTGCCATACTTATCAATTCTTTTTTGTAAAGTCCAACCCGTTCTAAATTTTTCATCAGCCATGTTCGCCGTAGCTAAATCTATTTCCATATTTTCGAAAGTCTTGAATTTTCCTTCCTTGACCTTCATAAAATTCATCACCATAAATTCATCAGGGCCAATATTGGTATTTGAAATATTTTTAATGGAAGTAATGATATAATCCCCAATAATATCTCGACTTTTAATATTCTCCTCATAGAAGTTTTCAAGATCCCCATCGGTCATATCAGGAAAGACTTTCTGCATATTTACGCCCGAGTAAAGACTGTCCATCTTAGATAGTTCTACCAAGGTGACAATGACATGACTGAAAGGTGTTTGGCGAGAGTTGACGACTTGCCATAAATCCCAACCATTGATGATTCCATCTTCAATACGTTGCTTGTGGAGGCGGGCAAATTTTTGTGTTAGATTTTCCCGATAATTACTTCCTTCTTTGGCTTTGATGAAGGTAAGTCTCAGGTACGTGTTATTATCTTGTCCCCATACATTTAGGCAGAAGCAGATGGATAAAGTAAGTATTAAATATTTCATCGAAAGAATCTTTTGATTTCAATATATTACATCTTTTGGGATCGATCAAGGGTTTTAGCAAAAATTGGACGTATGTCGAAGTAAGGATTTTCAAAATGAATCTTTAATACAAGGATTCAAGAAGTCTTTTCAAAGATTTAGGTGGGAGTAATGTCTGGCCCTTTTTCATATGCGGATCAGCATAAAAAGGGTGCTTGATCGCCACTCTTTTATATATATAAATTACTGATTTGAAACTGAATCTTAGAGTTCAATCAGATGCTAAGACCCATTATTTTTGGAGTACCCTTATCTCATCGTATCTATCGTTGGTATAGGTTTCGAGTACCTCTGCGATGTCTCTTCTCCAGCTACCCATACCATTGATTTCTTCATAACTGGCAGCAAAATTTTCAGGAAGGCCATTACTCTTTTCAAATCGGATAAATGATTTAAAAGGATAAACCAATGAGATATCCTCTCCATTTTCAGAGCGGAAAGGGCTGACATAAACCCGGCGTACTATAGATGCATTTGTGGCCACCATCGCCTCCTTAATTTTGGTAATGGCCTCCAGTATTTTTGCCATACTATTGGCTTTATTGTTCAATTTGAAGGCTCTGATCAAAAGATAATCTGAACTGCCAAATTCGGCTGGAGTACAACTGGCCTCCCAGTGAAGTTTTGCATGCTTAATCTTTTCATCGGTGATGTAGCTTTGGATACTTTTACCCCAGTCTGCCATGTGCGCGGTATCAGGTTGTTGATCTAAATCGACATAGGTGATAGGCCCATCTAACCAAACAAATTTTCCGGAATTAGGTCCCGTCAAGATACTGTAGAGACTGGCTGCACTTTTGCCTCCCGTATGATATTTTGCATTATGGAATTTTACACCTGAGATTAATTTACCCTCTAATTTTTATTAGGGGTCAGGATTATATTTTCATAGATCATGGTTTCCTGTACCATCAAAGAGGGTGAAAACTTTAAAAATAGTTTTAAAAGTCTCATAACCTAGTTATTTTAGTGGTCTATTAAATAAGTTCTTCTTTGTAGTCTTATTTACATTAAATGTACTGTTTCTCATCAGATTTACTTGCCGTCAATAGGCTCAAAGAATAATATATTCCTCTTTTGATATTTAGAAATGTAATAAACAAGATCGAAAGGTATTGAAAATTTTTCAGATTAGGCCGTTCCTCTTTCTAAATACTCTTTGAGATGATGCCGTTGTCGGTGATATCTCTGGTATATATCCAGGCAATAGTACCTGTATGAAGTGCAATCTGATGGAGCTCGTAGTCAATCTGATGGTTTTTAAATTGATCGATCTCAATAAGGGTTTGCTGATTTATTTCGAATACATCGACTACGATGTGGTGTTCTTCACCGTTTTAGGGAAGGATTCAGGGATAATCGAAAATAATTAAATGATACTTTTTCGTATCGTATAAGTGCCTAAAAACAATGATTTTTGTAGAAAATGATATAATTGCCATAGCCTTTTCTCAGGGTGCCATAGACGACCAATTTTATTGTTTTAGGGGTTGAAGATTGAAGTGATATTTTAATTGAATGCGGCTCAATAGGATTCATAATCAATGATTAAGCAGTTCTTTTTTGTTAAAAATACATGGATTATTTGATAATCTATAATTTTGTCGCTGCCGTTAATGAACCGTTTCAATAAGGCATTGAGTACCTCTAAACGTATATGAGCTCCCTGGCGTTTTACCGAGCATGGCTTGTCCGATGGGAGATGAGGTCGAAAGAGCAAAAACTTTTACATCGGCTATGTCCAAGACCCCAAAGTTGGCAGAGAAATAATAAAAATTATTTGATTCTTTGACCAAGGCTCCAAGGCCTACTTTATTAATGGATTTACCGAGGTTGATTAAGTCCAAAGCTTTTTTTAGCTTATAGGCTTCTATTAGTTGAATGCCTAATTTTTCTTTTTCAAGCACAATCATGGAGCGTCCGGTTTCATATTTGTCTCCCGCCGAACTTTTGGTGTCTTGATTGGACGCCTCTTGAAGGCCTACCAATTCTGATTTTAAGCTTTCAATTTTTATTAAAGCGAGATATAAGCATTTTTGATGGACCTTTAATTTTAGCTCGGCTCCGTCCATCATAATTAAAAGTCAAATTTAATTCCTTGTGCCAAGGGAAGTTCTTTTGAATAATTAATCGTATTGGTTTGCCTTCGCATGTAGGCTTTCCAAGCATCAGAACCGGACTCTCTTCCTCCACCTGTTTCTTTTTCACCGCCGAATGCGCCTCCTATTTCTGCACCCGAAGTGCCAATGTTTACATTGGCGATCCCACAATCTGAGCCTGCATGAGACAAGAAAAGTTCAGATTCACGCAAGTTATTGGTCATGATGGCGGACGATAGGCCTTGAGGTACATTGTTTTGAATTTGAATGGCCTCATCTAGATTTTTATATTTAGTCAAAAACAAGATAGGGGCAAAGGTTTCTTCACGGACCATTTGATGATGTGGCGCCATCTCATAAATACAGGGTTTTACATAGCAGCCTGATTCATAACCAGTACCGGTCAAAACACCGCCCTCTACCACAACTTTTCCACCTTCAGCGACGATCTTCACGCGTGCGGTTTCATAAGCTTTTACCGCATCTTGATCTATGAGTGGGCCCATGTGATATTGTTCATCAAGGGGATTGCCAATGGTAATTTGTTGATAAGCATGGGTTAATTTTGATTTCATAGCTTCAAATTGACTCTCATGGATGAGTAGTCTTCGGGTGGAGGTACATCGTTGTCCTGCAGTACCGACGGCACCAAAAACAGCACCAGGAATGGCGATTTCAAGGTCTGCGTTTTCAGTGATGATCATGGCATTATTACCCCCCAGTTCTAAAATTGATTTTCCCAATCGAGCACCCACAGCAGCGGCTACAGATTTTCCCATTCGGGTTGATCCTGTAGCTGATATCAATGCGATACGAGGATCTTCAGCCATGGTTTCTCCTATTGCGGCGTCGCCGATGACCAAGCCACAGATACCTGCTGGAACTTCATTGGCTTCGAATATTTTTTGCATTATTTTTTGACAAGCGATGGCTGTTAAAGGCACTTTTTCTGAGGGCTTCCAAACGCAAACATCTCCACAAACCCAGGCTAGCATGCTGTTCCAGGCCCAAACAGCTACCGGAAAATTAAAGGCTGAAATAATACCTACTACCCCTAAAGGATGCCACTGTTCATACATTCTGTGTGCGGGTCGTTCGGAATGAATGGTCAAGCCATAGAGCTGGCGAGACAATCCCACTGCAAAGTCACAGATATCTATCATTTCTTGTACCTCACCTAAACCCTCTTGAAGTGACTTACCCATTTCATAAGAAACCAATTTACCCAGAGCTTCTTTTTGTTCTCTTAAGGCATTTCCAATTTGCCGAACAATTTCACCACGTTGAGGGGCAGGAGTCTGTCTCCATGTCAAAAAAGCATCTTGAGCGGCTGTGACCACTTGATGGTACTCTGTTAAAGTAGCTAAATTGACCTTGCCGATTACGGCTGCATCTACAGGCGAAACAGAGTTGATAGAGGTGCCTTGCGTTGGAATCCATTGTGCGCCTATGGCCGCTCCGTAATTTTCTTTTTCAATTTGCAGTTCCGAGAGAAAGGAGTTGTTTATAAGGGTCATATTTTCGGGGTTTAAGATATGTGTACAAATTAAAGGAATCTCTCCTCTAGAACATAAAAAATCCGATTCTAATTAGAATCGGATTTAGTTTAATAGAGGAACGAGTTACCAAGCAATGCCATAATACACTTTTTCGCCATTAGGATAGTATCCTGTGATCAGTATGCCATCTCCTTTTACAGTATCCAAATAAATTTTTAACTCTTCTATATTTTTGATAACCCTTTTATCAATCATAGTGATGATAAAGCCAGGTTGAATACCTGCATTTTCCCATTTCCCTGGCCCAATTTCTTTGAATCTAATGCCGCCACTGAGCTTGAGTTTATCAAGCTCTTTTTCAGATAAATCCTCAAAAGAAGCACCTCCTAAGGTCAGGCGGTTAACTGCCTTGACCACCTCCATGGTACCTAGGCTGTTTTGTAATACTACAGATACGTCACGGGTTTTTTGATCACGAATGTATTTGATCCAAACTTCATCTCCTGGACGATTCAATGCGACTTGCTCTTGCAATTCTGAGGTGTTACTCACAGGTTTCTCATTCACAGCGATGATCACATCTCCAGATTCTAAACCCGCAAGATTCGCAGCGGACTGATTTCCAACCGAAGCAATATATACGCCTCGATTGACCCCTAATTTTTCTTCCTCGGCCAATTTAGCATTCACATCGCCAATTCTGATCCCCAACAAGGCGCGTTGTACGGTTCCATATTCTACCAAATCAACATATACTTTTTTGACTAAACTGACGGGCACGGCAAAGGAATAACCCGCATAAGATCCTGTTGGGGACATGATCGCCGTATTGATACCCACAAGTTCCCCCTTTAAATTGACTAGGGCTCCGCCGCTATTCCCAGGATTGACGGCGGCATCCGTTTGAATAAAGGATTCGATACTTAAGTCATTGGCATTTTTTCTAAGGATATCTATATTTCTGGCCTTTGCGCTGACAATACCTGCTGTGACGGTGCTATTGAAGGTATAAGGATTACCCACAGCAAGGACCCATTCTCCGATATTGATGAGATCTGAGTTTCCCCACTGCATGGCTATGAGTTCGGTTTGATCAATTTTTATGACCGCCAAATCGGTGGTTGGATCAATGCCCACCACAGATGCTTTGAAGGTACGGTTGTCATTTAGCAAGACATTAATTTCTTCGGCGCCATCGACGACATGATTGTTAGTTACAATATATCCATCAGACGATACAATAACACCCGATCCTGAACCGGAGCGTTGTCTTTTTTCTCTAGGCACCTCCTCGTCCAAATAATCTCTAAAAAAATGGTACAGTGGGTTTTGTTCCATATTATAGTTTGCCGCAACTTTGGTACTGATGTGAACGACTGCAGGTGTTGATTTTCTGGCAGCGGTCACAAAATTGAGACCCTCAGGGACTGCAAAAGATGTTGTATCAAGCAGATAACTGGTCAAAGCAGCAGGACGATCTGTTTTTTCGTTGATGGCAGGAATTACAATAGGCTCTGGATTGGGTTGCATGAGCATAAAACCACCGAGTGCCAAAAATCCCCCCATGAAGGACGAGGCTATCATCGCGAAGAATAATTTTTTTCTAGCCATGTTTTTAAAATTTAGGTTCAAATTTAAAAGTAATGAAAATATAATGCTAAATCATTAACGTAAAAAATGAATCATCTGATCCCTTCCTTAACATGATTTAACAAAAAAAACAAAAAATAGGGTCGGTACAAGTTCCAAAACCTATTCTGACCCTATGATAAAATTGCATTAATTGATTGCGATTGATTTCTTGACCATTTTCTTCTCATCCTTTGGGATGTCAATAGTTAAGATCCCATGGATATGATGTGCTTCAATTTTGTCTTTATTGATGTCCTCTGGCAAAGTAAATGATCTGCTGAACGTACCAAAATGACTTTCAATACTATTGAATTTTTTGCCTTCATCGCTCTTTTCAATGTTACGTTCGCCACTTACGATGATTTGATTTTTTTCTATGGCGATATCGATTTGCTCTTTGGGTATTCCAGGGAGCTGTAGCTGGATCTCAAATGATTTGTCAGTTTCTGCGATATCTACCTTGGGTGTAAATTTTTTAACCATACGACCACCAGAAAAGTCATCATTAAAAAACTGATCGATAAGATAATTGAAAGAAGTAGATCTGTAAACTTCTGGATTGTATTTTAATATTTCCATTTTAGTAATATTTATTGTGTTTAACATTTTGAATATCATTCTTCAGAATTTATGCCATTCTATTTTTTTTAATCAACAGCTGTATTTTTATGACATATTGTCATAATAAGTTCATTTTTAATCTATAAATATGACATATTGCCATATTTATGAATATCATAATAGAATTGAAATGACTAGAAAAATTTTTTAAGGCAAAGGCTTTGCATAATTAGATACTCACAATACATTTGCAGTCCTTTCGAAAATCTCATGAATGATGTAATGTGTATGAAAGGAAATCATTCCTCCTTAGCTCAGTTGGTTAGAGCATCTGACTGTTAATCAGAGGGTCCTAGGTTCGAGCCCTAGAGGAGGAGCCATATTAGACAGGAGGTCATTTTTGACCTCCTTTTTATTTTTATTCCTCCGTAAAACCTTGCTGGCCAACATAATAGACTTTATTTCTGGAGTGAAAATGTTGTTGCAACTCTCAAAATCGA
>Ga0206123_10000519_pt1 | contig 37919 bp, 53 predicted proteins | sample Helgoland_Spring_2_FD_160086 | JGI IMG/M metagenome (GOLD analysis project Ga0206123, IMG submission 160086) | Pelagic subsurface seawater microbial communities from Kabeltonne, Helgoland, North Sea - Helgoland_Spring_Bloom_20160316_1 | ecosystem: Environmental > Aquatic > Marine > Epipelagic ...
ATATTTGTCCCATGACCTCTGTGCGGGCAGGAACATCAAGAGATGGTTATGGAGGGATTACAACCCGGAGATAATATTACAGCAACCACCCTTCGACCGGTACGAGGACCAGAGTGAGATCTTCACGTTGATAAGGAAACCAGATGACCGTTGGTGGTCAGGCATCAAGGACATGTTCTATTTCATGCCATGGTACGGCTGGTGGGTCAACGACAAGATAATGCAACAGTGGCCACACTTCGGAAGAGGCACACTGAGGTATCATGACATCATGCAAGATATCAAACCCCAACACCTTATCAAGTGTGACGCGGGACTCAATGACAGGATGATCAACTTTGCCAAGACACATGGACTACTTTGCTATGGCAACATACCACACGAGAAGGCACTGAGACACTCTAAACCAGACATCAAGAAGTTAGAGGACAATGGTGTGAAAGAACTTAAGGCATGGCTCAGGAAAAATCCAGACAGGCAGAAACAACTAGACGACTACCTGGCACCAGACTGGCAGTACTGGGAGAAGGTAGAGTACCAAGACTGATGCACGAGTACAGGCTACACACACTGGTGGACATAACCGAAAACGGCAATCTAAAACAGCAGTTCCCATTCAAGACCCCATCAGGCGACGAGATACATGACAAGCACAGTCTGGCCGTCGCTAGGAATCAGAACAGCAATTTCTCAACTATGTTGCAACTGCTACAGATGAGGGGTAACATCACGTGGGAACAGCCACCGCACAGAGTTGAACTTCCGAGCCTGGGCAACCATGTGTTCGGATCCTACTATGAGGGCAAACATTCAACATGGCACTTCCAGTTCTTCACAGAACAGTCAGGGGTATATGGTGAAGTGGCCGATCCAACAGAAAATCTAGTAGACGATTTTAACCTGGTACCCATAATAACAGAATGCAAAAACACTGCATATTTTCCTGTACAAACATTCGTCACAAGAGAACTGCAGGGGTCGGACGAACAAAAAGTTATCGGAGCACTGGCAGGTGGGATCATAAACACGTACTTTTCATATGCCGGCACCATCGATAAATAACAGTACATTAAGGCACAAACTTTCTAATATTAAAGGCACACACAGGCGATGCAACAGGCTCATTTACAGGCTCTATTAACGGAGGTGCAAATCCTCAAAAGAGATTTACAAAGATATATGAGTACAACAGAACTAGAAAAACAGAACCTTGAAGCACACGTGGACCTTTGTTCAGAGAGATACAAAGGATTACACGACAGATTGAGTGCGATCGAACTCCGTCTACAAAAGATGAATGAAGATCAACAGTTGAGTCACAAGAGCAGTCAGAAGACAATCATAGCAACAGCAGGCACGGTTGTCGCAGGCCTACTATCAACGGTGGTAGTGATCCTGATGAAGATGCCAGGCTAAAATTATCAATACATGTTCATACAGATAGCACCTAAGGCCAGAGTCTACGTCACAGACACGGATGTTGAATTCATACGAGAACACGCACTGGAATCATTCAGGAGCGACCAACTATCACTAGAGGATGCCGACAGGGCCAAACGGTTGGCAGACAAGGCAGTGTTCGTACGTAAGAAACTTGACACCCACATGCAATATGCTTTAAATAGAAAGATAAAGTTCGTTGCAAATGACAGGAAAAAATAAATCAGAACTGGTAAAACAGATAGAGGCCTACGGGCTGAAAGGCAAACTCGCGGACCTGGCACACCGGGAGCAGGCACGCAGACCATTCCAACACCTGCCCAAGCAGTTCTCCAAGGGCATCCTGATAGGCAACATAGCCATCGTGCCCAAGAAACACACGGGCACCAGATACGTGTACGTGATAGCGGACATGCTGGAGGCCCAGGTACTGCACGATGACATCAACCTCAAACAGACCGCGATCCTGGTTGCACACTACCTGGCGGATGGCAAGAACATACCGGATAACATAGTGGAGATGGACATGAAACATTCATCACAACTGTTCGACATACAGAGTGCCAAACGAATGATACGTGAGGCACAGAAGGGCAAGGACGAACAGATGGAGGACGTTTACTGGGACAGGCTGGATGTCGCTAACCGCCTAGCGGACGAATACAAAGACAAGATACAGCAAATCTTTAGTGACACGTTCGGCACATAGATAATAAATAAACACAGTATGAAGAGCTTAGACCTTACAAAACCAATTACAACCGAATCGTTACTTAAAGAATTTGAATCCAGATTCAACATGACCATGGATCTATCACAGTTCAACGAAGAAGAACTACATGACTACGCAAACCATGTGAGAACAAAGATACATGAGATCACACAGAACACACACTTCGGACAAGAATTAAAAGATGATTCATATCAGAAGAATCAAATGATGTTGGACATCATTAATCAAGCGATCACAGAGAGAAAACTTGGTGAGTACGGCGGCAACATGGATAACCCAATCTTAGACAAAGCAACAGCACCAATCAAAGACAAACTTGCAAAAGGACAACCACTAAGTCCAGATGAGAGAACAGCGGCTTCTAAACTTATGGCAATGAAACAGATGCCAAAAGGTACAGGTACCATGATGGGTGTGAAAGAAGGTGTTGAAGAGCAATCAGAATTAATTTTAGCGGCCAAGGACATGATGGACAAGGTTACATCATTCTTGGAAGATCTAGCATCAATGAAGACAGAAGGCATGTTAGAACTAGCAGACAGAATCAGAGACGAGATGGGTGCTGAGAAATCAGACGCATTCCTACAAAAAATCCAACCAGCGATTGAACAGGCGGAAGCCACTTTAACGACAACTAGACAAGAGCTAGACAACGGTGTAAGAATTTTGACCGGAGAAGAAGTAGCATCAGACCCTATGGGCGCCGATGACACGATGGACATGGACACAACAGACGCAGACTTAGATGACTTGAGTACAGATGACCTAGAGTCAGATGAGTTTGGCGCCTCTGATGCCGAAGCGGGTGGAACAGAACCGGAAGGCAGAGAACAAAGAGAATCAAAAGAAGTGTTTGAAGCATCAAACAGATTGTTCAGTAAACTAGCGGGGAAGTAGTCCCGTGAGATTTTTCGAATTCAACAAAAGCGACACAGACCTAGAGTCAGCATTGATCAACATCCTGTTGAACATGAAGGGCGACGCCGACGAGAAGGGTATGCCAAGTGACGTCAGCATGGACGCAGTCAAACAGATCATGAGCAACACCGGGTATCCAGCATTCAACTATGATGTCTTCAAGAGGATCTACGACGCGGATGGTGATCTAAAGAACCTCGTTGCAGACTTCGACAATGAAAAGATTGTTGTCAAAACAGACGCCGAGGCAGAGAAAGATCCTGCCATGGACTACGATGACCAAGGTTCAACAGACGTGGTAAAGAAGATGGCCAAGTCTGCTATGAACAGACGAAAATAGTCCATAATTACATATATGCACTACAAGAGTATGAAATACCAATTAAATTCTTTACGGCTGGGTTTGATACACGAAGACAATATTTACGGTAAGCCTACTATCTTTTTGGCCATGGGGTCTCAAGCACCAGACGTGCAACCACACATAGATTACTACAAAGATCTATACGCAAAAAAAGAACAGAACATCATAATTATACCTTTCAACAACAACGGCACAGAGCCAGGTGACGATTATGAAATAGTTGCACACTATGAAAATATTTTAGGTATAAAATTTTACGTGACTGAGAAGATAGATTCAACGCACCAGTTCTTTAAAGATTTTGGAGTGCCTGTAAATAACTTTACTGAGTATACTTTTGATGCCAAAACTAAATTCGTAAGGAAAGTATAATGAGTAAAGTATTTTGCGACAAACCATTCAACCACAACTACGTACACCCCAACGGCAAGATGCGTTTGTGTTGTACAACCATACAAGACCTGCCAACCGACAACAACTACAACCTGTTTGATGCCAACAAGCACAGCATAGACGACTACTGGAACAGCAACAGGATGAGAGAGATACGTAGGAAGATGATAGCCGGGGAGAAGATCAGAGACTGTGAAAGATGTTACAGGCAGGAAGAACAGGGTGCAGAGAGTCTGAGATCAACAGAGGGCATGGATGAATTCATCATAGACACACTACCAGATGGTACCTATCAAAAAAGTGCAACGACCATGCAGATACAACTAGGAAACATATGCAATCTCAAATGCAAGATGTGTAGCCAGATGTATAGCCACATGCATGGCATGGAGACCAAGGAAATAGGAGAACAAGATCCGGAATGGTTGCACTGGGTGAAGGAGCAAGGTGCCAACGTCAACAACTGGACCAATGAACTGGGTATCAAACAAGAGTGGTACCGGAGCAAGGAGACCAAATTGAAGATGTTCGGGCACATAAGTCGAAACATCACACAACTGGTCGTGATAGGTGGTGAACCCACCCTCATACCGGAATTCTATGAACTGTTTGAATACTGCGATCAACAAGGAACATTGAAAGACAAGAATGTCACTATAGTTACTAACCTGACCAACACAAACACAAAACTGACTAAATGGTTACCTAAATTAAAAAAATGGCAGATATGGGCAAGTGTTGACGGAGTAGGTGAAAGGACAGAATATATCAGATATCCAAGCAAGTGGAACACAATATTGAATAGTCTGGAGTTCTATAGAAACATCCTAAATGAAAACGGTAACATCACCCTAAGTCCTGCTGTGCAATTACTCAACATAGACCAACTCGACGACATCGTTAAATGGTGGCTGGATTGGTGCGGGGGAGAACTCAACGAAAGATACGGGTTCACTTGGTTGGCGACTGTTTGGTATCCTCTCATCTGTAACCCTAGCATGGCACCACGTGAGTGGAGATTGAAAGTGGCCGACAAGTTGTCCGAGTATAAGTTTGATCAGAACTACGAAAACATAATAAACGAACTGAAGAGGGACCAGCATACGCCAGAGAAGTACCAGGAGTTACAGACAGCATTCATCAAGTACAATGATCGACAGGATCAGTTTAGAGGTGTTAAGAAGACATGGAGAGAACTGTTACCAGAACTAGGCATTGCCTTAGAAAAATCACTTAAAATATAACATATGACGAAAGCAGTTATTAACATAGGAGTAGATGTTGAAGACACTTATTTCAATTTCCCACAACAGGTCATGAGCGAAATCGTAGATGCCTTGCACAATAACGACACAGTTGAGATACATTTCGCAGAAGGAGTGGCACTTGAAGAATTGAACTACAAAGAAAAAAAATTCTTACAGATACTTAAAGAACTTTGCGACCAAAACAGTTGGCCCTTGAGCAAGATACACTTTGTTCTACCAAATTTTGTGCAAGACAGCTCAGTATGGCCTTGTATAGAATTTGGTAATTCGTCACAAGTTAGTATTCCTCTCGAAGATAATTTTTTTTTGAGAGTGCAGACAGAAGATATTAAAATCAAAAAAAATATTCAAAAAACTTTTGGAATTTTTGTCCATAGGAGCAGTTGGGAAAGACTACTATTAAGCAGTCATCTACATAAAAAACACAGAGACATAACTCTGCAGACCTTCCATAGACACCTGGATAATCCAGCACACCTGATAGAGCTGGGTATTGATCAACTATTATGGCAGTTAAGCAGTGCCGAAAAACTAGATGCTTCCATGATTAGACAAATCTCAGCATTTGTCGAAAATATACCTTTCGATCATGGGAAAAAGTGGACACATAATAATCATGTCAGCATGACCGTGGACAAAACTATAATGTTTTGGTATAATAATATATTTGTCGATGTGGTTTGTGAAAAGATGAACACAGGAAAAACATTCTTTCCCACGGAGAAGATTGCAAGACCACTGGGCACTAAGACTCCATTCCTAATCATGTCATCTCCCGACTACATCAAGAACCTGCGTAAGTTAGGCTTCCGGTCTTTTGGAAAGTTTTGGGACGAGAGCTATGACTATCAACAAGGTGTACAGAGAGCAGAATCTATCCAATGTATAATAGACGATCTGGCAAAATTGAATCAATCGCAGTTGCAGGAACTTTACCAAAAAATGTTACCAATATTGGAACACAATCATAAGATATACAACGAGCTCACGCCTGATAAAATTATGTCTACTTTTAACCTAGTTAAATAATTCTATGAAGATATTTTTAACCGGCTCCAGCGGTTTTATAGGAGAAAATCTTGTTAAAAAACTTACATTAACACACGAAGTCCATGAGATGCAAAGTGATCTGCTTGAACACAAGAAAGTACAACAAGAATTACTAAATGCAGACCCAGACATAGTAGTGCATCTGGCCGCCAGGACCGAAGTACAACAAAGTTTTTATGAACAGATAACTTTCAGCGATACCAATTATGTGGGCACTGTGAACTTGATAGAAGCCGCTTCTAAACTAAAAAACTTGAAAAACTTTGTGTTTGCCAGCACAATGGAGACCTACGGATGGCAACCCATATCAGACGAAGTCAAGAATAACAAGATACCAAACAAACATATACTTTTTGATGAGAACACACCCACCAATCCCAATGCACCTTATGCCGTGGCCAAACTAGGGTGCGAGTATTATCTGAAATATGCTAAACGATCGCTAGGATTACCTTACACAATCATCAGACTGACCAACTGCTACGGAAGAGACAATAATGATTTCTTTGTAACAGAACAAATCATAAGACAAATGCTCAATAACGAGCATGAGATTAATCTTGGTTATGCGGAACCATACAGAAATTTTATCTATATTGATGACATGATAGACATGTGGTCATTGGTCATTAAACACTATGACAAATGTAACGGCAAGACTTTTACCATAGGCCCAGAACAGGCAATCAAAATCAAAGACTACGCCGAGATGATTGCAAAAAAACTTAACTGGCAAGGCAAGATCAATTGGGACACAAAAGATCCTAGACCGGGAGAAATCTACTGGTTGTGTTCAAATCACAAATTGATCACAGAGACTATTGGTTGGGGACCAAAAACTTCATTGTCAGATGGACTGGATAAGACTATAGAAATATGGAAGAAGAAAAATGCTGAATGATCTACAAACACATTGGGACAATGCCACTCTAGATTATGATCTAGGAAAATACAATTTCAAACAATGGGCAATTGATGTAATACAGGAAGAATTCCCACAAGTGAAGGAATTAGAAAAAATACATCAACTCCTTAAACCTAACGAGGTAGTAAAATTACAACAACATGTACAGAATGCTTGTTCTAGAAAAGACTTCATGGAGATGTTTGACGCTTTCACCAAAGAGCACATACCATCGAGAATACAAAACAAAAGATATATGATACAGAGACAGGGCACGTTAAGGGTAGTCATACCACAACAGGCCAAAGTAGGAAGGAGACTTCACTTTCATCAAGGTATCTTTGTTGGTAATGGCAGAGGTTGTAGAACCATATGGACACCACTTACAAAGGCTGAGAAGTCAAACACAATGTGGATAATGGATCTAGAGAAGAGTCGAGAAGTTACAAAACAATTCCTAGAAGAAAAATGGGATCTCGAAAAGTTTGAGGCTACTTGCATACAAAATTCTAAACCAGTTGAGCTTGTCCCAGGACAGAGCCACTTGTTCTTTCAAGAACACATACATGGAAATATCAATAACGAAGAAGGTTACACCAGAGTAAGCATAGACATGAGAATACTGATAGAGGGTGAAGAGTATGGTAGAAGATTACCTGGAGGCTTTATGCGTATGCCTGGAGACCACAAAGCAGGCGAAGAGTTTGATTATACAGGTAAACATTTCATCACATATGCAGGATGGAATAGTAAGTTTGCCAAGAACATTCCACTGCCCATGCAAAGGGGAACAATAGAAAACTATTGTAAAAAATACAACATACAATATTCGAGTTACGAATTTGAAAATGAGCATTGTGATTGGCAACCAGGACTGGCCCATCACATCGAACAAAAACCAGATGGCATCGTTCTTGCCAGTATGTATGCAATAACAGACGATAAAAAAAGACGAAATGAACTGTTAAATCTAGCACTTGAAAATAATGTTGAACTGCACTTCGCAAATGAATTGTGTTTCCTTAAAAACAAGAAAGACCTTGAGCAAATAAATGATTATCTAAATTTTGCTGTGCCTAAAAAAGGCAAGCACAGTTGGGAATAAGAAACTTGCTTTAAATCTGTTGGGCGTTTCTATAGGAAGATGTTTTCCATCTTGTGTTTCTGCTCTCGACTAAACTCGTAAAATCTTTGTTTGTTATATATTAGATCAGGTAGCATGTCTCCATACATAGACATTTTATTTTCTGAGGATAGACCAGCCAGAAATTTTAATAAAGAAACGTGATCATTCAACACATCGAGAGAATGTTTGAGGTCTATGTGTGGCCAGTAATTGTTAAATGTTTTAAAGCCGTTTTTTTCCAACCACCCATATGTTTTTGGATTTCCTTGAATAATGTATGGTCTAAGACCTATCATGGGTTTCCATATACGTTCATTCACGAACACCGGTTCCCAATGGTCGAATACCGTTTCAGAACTGATGTAAAGGAAGCATTTTTTCCATACTTCAAGTTTTCCCACAGTAACCAGATCGTTAGGTATTCCTCCATAATGTGTTGGATTGTTTTGCCCGTCATTCTTGTATGGATCGTGAGATTCATTAAGTGTTATTGGTTCCCATGTTCTCCCCTCACACCACGCAAAGTGTTCATCGGTCTTTGCTCCCAACGTTATTATGCCATTGTCTAGTAGTCCATGTTTTTTTACTAGATTGGCAAAATCAACTCTCCATGCACGTGGTTTACGTTGATAGCACAAGAAGTCCTTGCTGTACTCTTGTAGCATCACTTCCTCGTTTTTGTATTTGGGCATCAACTCGGTACCTACTATGGCATGGAAGTTCCATTCATACTGACTGTCATCGAACATTCCAATCTTGTAGATATTCTTTATTCCAAATCTTACACACATCTCACTGATATCTTTTTCCATCAAATACAAAGGATCTATAATTGATAACAAGAATAAATTATCGAACCTTTTATTGTCTCTGAACAATTTCTCTACCTTTGCCCATTCGCCGTTGTTAAACTGAGACCCAAACCAAGTGGTGTTTATCAATAGATTACTTTTATCTGGAAACTTATTTTCAATCTGTTGGGCAGTCTTGTCAAAAATTGCAATCTCCTCCGGACCGTACTGCCACTCTTCGGGAAATGTTGTACCTATTCTCGTCAGCATTACAGCATTGTCCTTATGCCCTCGTCTAGACCGATAGTTGGTTCCAAACCCAGGCTCTTCAGCAGAGTGATATCTGCATACCTATAACCCGCACCTTCCGGTTCATTGGTTTGTGTTATGAGATTCAATGAGTAATCTCCGTGAACTTCTTTGTATATTATTTGTGCCACTTGTTTGAATGTCAGCGGTATTCCTGTGCCTATATTCAGTATAATGGGTTCTTCCCTTTGTACAAGATAGTCGAACACCCGCAAGGCATCGTTGATGTGTACCCAATCACGTACCTGTGTGCCACTTCCCCAAACACTACATTCTCCCTGCTTCGCCCTGGTGATTATTGCAGGCAAAGGATAGTCCATGCTCTGTCCTGGACCATATATGGTGAATGGTCTCATGATGTGGCTTTTTACTTTGGCGAACTTCAACATGCACTCCGCGGCCAGTTTGCTCATGCCATACATGTCAAACGTATCGCCCCCTGCCATATCTTCTCGCATTGGGGTGCCTTCTTGAGTCTGTAAAGATTTTGGATATGCGGCACAACTGCTGGGATAGATTATTTTATCCGCGTGTGTCTCTGCCCATTCTATAACCTGTCTGTCAAGTTCGATATTTTTCGTGATACGATAGAGATTGTTATCGATCCCTTTCCTACCTCCCACGTATGCGGCCAAGTGTATGAGCACATCAAATCTTTCGTCTGGTAATCCATACTTGAAGATATCTTTATCAATGTCTACGCCAGATACTGAATGACCTTTTCCCAGTAGATGTTGCATGACGTGGGTACCTAGAAATCCCTTGCTACCTGTGATCAGTATTTTCACTTAATAATCTCCTTTAATATATATTCGGCCCATAACCTGTGGCCATTGTAATCAGGGTGTGCTTTGTCCTCAGCAACGTGATCCATGGTGTTCAACATTGTTTTTTGCTTTTCCGCCTGTCCAATTTTTTCCATCATCCACTTCTGGAAAGCAATCTTTTGATCACTGTTAGACAATAAATTTTCTAAATTTGCCAACGATTTTATGCTGTCCATGTCAACAAATATTCCGCCTAGATTGGTCTTTGACAAAAGCCTATACCACGGCAAAGGAATAATATTCTTTTCTTCGAGCACGTCAAAACCACAATGGTCAATAGCATTTGTACCAACCAGCAGTTTTACACGTGTTTCAGAGTTAGTTAACATATCAATGTCTCTCAACATTTTTTTATTAAGTCCAAATAGAAAGTCTTCATAGTCGTCTACATCTGCCATTCTGTTTGTTTGGAAAAAGGTCTTGTAATCGGTTAAACTATCATGAAACGTGTAAAACCATCTGCCTGTACTTGTAAAATTAATCATCACAATTATTTCTTTAAATTGCAGGAGAGGTAATAATGCACGAAATTCAAACACCTTGTCGACCATCCACTGGTTTCCCATCGCATAAAAGCCGAGGTTTAGCCAGTTCCAATTTTTTTCTTTAGAAATGATATTACCATACAAACAATTCAATCGAAAATCATTTTGTTCCGCTGTAATATTTGTAGCGTCTGGATTTAAATCGGATATTCCAGCACCCCAAGTCCAACTATCTCCTATGGTAACCAACAGTGTGTCACTGCTTCGGTCCACGTAATCATATGGCCAAATGTGTTCTTCATGATGACTGTGCAACGGTCCCACAGGTGAGAAGAAGTGTTTGAAGTTGTTTTGATTTAAAGTTATTTTCTTCATTTGACGTTTCCATTAACTATGTGTATAATTATACATATGAAAATACCAGAAGATGTCCTTGTGGACAAAGGCATCACATACAATCAAAAATATCCCTATAATGAACTTGCAAGAGTTACCAAGAATCACAAACGACACTATGAGACACCCGACGGTAGGCAGGTGCCCAGTGTGACCACTGTGTTGAGTGCTACCAAAGACATGACACACCTACACGCATGGCGTAAGAGGATCGGCGTGGAGAAGGCACAGCAGATCACAACTGAGAGCGCCAACATAGGGACTGTGATGCACCGTAGCCTAGAGAAGCACGTTAAGGGCGAAGACAGGACTCCTGGATCTAATCTCATACAACAAAAAGCACACAAGATGGCCAACGTCATAATAGACAACGGACTGAACAATGTGAGCGAAGTATGGGGATCAGAAGTTTCTCTGTATTATCCAGAACTATATGCAGGCACCACTGATCTAGTTGGTGTGTACAAAGGCGAACCAGCAATCATGGACTTCAAACAAGCGAGACGTCTCAAGAAAAAGGAGTGGGTGGAGGACTACTATCTCCAGTTAGTGGCATACGCCGAAGCACACAACAAGATGTATGACACACAGATAAGGACCGGTCGGATATTCATATGCACACAGGCCAACGAGTACCAGACATTTGACATAGACAACTACGATCACTGGGTAGGACAGTGGTACGCCAAGTTAGAGCAATACTACAAGAAAATACTATGATCAAGTATCCTTTGCACTGTTTCGGAGATAGTTTCACTTGTGGTACGGAATTGGTTGATTACAAGTATGTACAAAACTATCCTTCATACCTAGGATACAACGATTGGAGTAAATTGCCTGCGTCCCAACGTCAGCGTCCCCCTATAGATCAGAGTAACATAAAAAAAATTGAAATGGAAGAACATCAAAACTCCTATGTTGGGTTATTAGGAGGGGTGAATCACGGTATAGCCGGATGTAGTTTGCAAACAATACAGAGGCTTGTGATCGATCACTTGGAGCACTCCAGATCAAAAAACATAATTGTTATACAACCCACGGGTATAGAGCGTTGGAGTGAATATGTGCATGACAAATGGAAAGATTACATAGGAGGAGTAATGAGCCAAGACGCTGGTGATTTAGAAAAACAGTACCTAAGGTTCAGACTTTCTAATAGCACACAGTTCAGCAACTTATTGCTGTGGCATAACTGTTTGTTGACTCTTATCGAATATGTAAAATCACATAGAAATACAGCAGATTATTGGATAATCAATAATGGAAGTTTTAATGAAATAACAACTTTATTAGGACCGTCGAAAATATCTGATCCCATGTTACAAAATACATTAACATATTTAAAAGATAAAACTATAAATTTTCCTCAGGTCGAGGACATGCAATATCCCTATTTTTGTATAGGAGGCCATGTGAACATTGAAGCACACAAAGAACTGGCACAAAGGTTACAGTTTGCCCTAAGCAGATATTATAGGTAATTGCTAACCAACTTCGCCCAATGGTTGCTACCCTCGACGTGCAGATCAACCCAAACTAAAGCCGTACACTAACAACAGAGGACTAATAAAGAGTGATTATTGCAAGGGCAAGACTTGGCGTTTGAAGGACGGCAAGCGGGTTTGGATCACTGTATAAATACAGTAAATGTTAACAAAATTTAGAGGAAACAATTAATCGTGCCTATTGTCCAAATTTCGAGGATACAACATAGAAGAGGTAAACGAACGGATCTACCGCAACTGGCCGCGGGCGAACTGGGTTGGGTAGTAGACGAGCAGAGGCTATTCATTGGAAACGGCACAGTTTCAGATGGTGCACCAGCAGTGGGCAACACAGAGATTGTTACGTCAGGCAGTTCGGCATTCACCACAGCATTGAACCATACCTACAAAGGTTACTTGGGAGACAGCACACCTGTAGGTACAAGCCAACAGAGAACTGTTCAACAGAGATTAGATGACTACGTATCTGTGAAAGACTTCGGGGCCGCAGGTGATGACAGCACAGCAGACATAACTGCAATACAAAATGCCATAGATGAGATTTACAAGGACACTGACAAAGATGACACAAGATCAAGAAGAGTGCTTTTCTTTCCGGCGGGTACATATAGGATCAACGCGGCTCTAAAGATACCGCCATACGCAACATTAATAGGTGAAGGTCCAGACAAGACCATAATAAGGAATTCAGGCAACAACGCTGTGATGGTGACACAGGACGACGACGGTAATGTTGGAGCCAACATTGGAAACTCAAGTGCAACCACACCAACACAAATACAGATTTCAAACATGACACTCAGGAACACAGTTGCCTATGGTGGCGTGTCTTTAGACAGAGTAACACATGCATACTTTAACAATGTCAAGTTCCAGGGTTCATATGCATCTGGAGGCAGTGACGCTTCAACCTCAAAAGGTGTAACAGTAAATCATTCCAATGCAACATATTCAACATCCAACGTCACTTTCAACCAATGCCAGTTCACAAAGTTTGCTAGATTGGTAGACGTCAGTTATAACGCGACTAATGTCAGGTTCCATGCCTGTGATTTCTCAACTGCATACTATGGAGCACTTATCGGTGCAGAGATGGATGGTAGCACAGCAGGACTGAACGACGGACCAAGGGACATGCAATTCACAAGTTCAAGTTGGAGCACCATAGGACAACAGGCCATATTGGTTGCACCGGCAACAGGTGCCACAGACGGCGCCGGACCAAGACACATAGTTTCACACGCGAACTACTACGCAAAGACTGTTGCAAACAATTTTGAAGGAACAGGCACATTCAGTGAAGTTCCAGTAATACAGTTTGACAACGATGAATGTACATCATCACAAGATTTCTTTGAAAGAACAGACCTGAGACAATCGGATGGTAGTTCAAACTTGAATGCCGCACCAGAGGTGCAAGGAATAGGTGTCTCATCTAAGTTGATAAAATCACAGACTTTACCTGACAACACATCGTCGGCCACTACGATAAACGAATATCCAGCACTCACAAGTAAAGGGATATCAATAAAGTATAAAATCACAAGAGGGACTCTTGATAGAACAGGTGAGTTTATAATAAGTGCTTCTACAACAGCGGTGGGTTTCGATGACACGTTCACGGAAAGCGGTGCAGATGTTGGTGTAACTCTGACTGCTGTCTTAGATGATAAAGATTCCACGTCAGGCAATGAAACTGTTGCCTTCAAGTTCACAACTACCAGCACAGGTACAGCGGCAACAATCGATTACCAGACAACAATCATCGCATAATAATCAATAAACAGATAGACAGAAAACTTTTTTTGTCGTAATATTAGTACATTATAAAATTACATAACGACGCTGTGATTTTATTCGTATGAAGGGTGACAGACAAGGACAAAAAAAGTTAAACACACGGATTTAGATAAATATGGATACAACAAAAACAAAAATCAAACACAAAAAATACAAAATCTTAATGCCCAATACCAACTCTAGTACGATTAAAGTTCAAAAAAGAGATGGCAGGCTAGAGGACCTTGATATTAATAAAATTCATTTCGTCGTTGAAGAGGCGTGTGAAGGTCTTTCTGGAGTGTCGTCATCACAGATCGAAATGAACGCCAACATACAGTTCTATGATGGCATGACAACCAAGGACATCCAAAATGTCCTAGTACGTTCAGCAAATGATTTAATCAGTCTTGATGCTCCGAACTATCAATATGCCGCGGCAAGATTGCTTTCCTATGATGTGCGGAAGGAAGCACACGGTCAGTACGAATACATTCCATTATTAAAACTGATCCTAAGGAACATTAGATCGGGTGTGTATGACAAAGGCATACTAGACAAGTATTCAAAGACAGAGATTAAAAAATTCAACACATGGATCAAGAGAGACAGAGATCTCAAATTCACATACGCAGGACTTAGACAGATCTGTGACAAGTATCTTGTACAGGACAGAAGCACGGGACAACTGTATGAGACTCCACAGGACATGTACATGATGATCGCGGCGACACTGTTCGCGGAGTATCCAACAAAGACGAGGATGTCGTATGTGAAAAAATATTACGATGCAATCTCACTGCACAAGATCAACATACCCACGCCAGTGATGGCAGGAGTGAGGACACCTATCAGACAGTTCGCAAGTTGCGTACTTGTCGACAGTGATGACACCTTACCAAGTATCTTTTCAAGCGATATGGCAATCGGTTTATACGTTGCCAGAAGGGCGGGCATAGGGATTAACGCAGGACGTATCAGAGGTATCAACAGCAAGATCAGGGGAGGGGAGGTCCAACACACAGGAGTCATTCCGTTCCTTAAAAAATTCGAAAGCACTGTGAGATGTTGTACACAGAATGGTGTGCGTGGTGGAAATGCAACTGTTCACTTCCCAATTTGGCATCCAGAGATAGAAGACATCCTAGTATTAAAAAATAACAAAGGTACAGAGGACAATAGGGTTAGAAGAATGGACTACTCAATACAAATTTCTAAATTGTTCTATGAGAGATTCATGAACGAGGAAGATATCACTCTTATCTCTCCACACCAGGCTCCAGGGTTGTATGAAGCGTTTGGTACAGAAGATTTTGACGACTTGTACTTGAAGTATGAAGCAGATAAAACTATTCCAAAGAAAACAGTACCAGCACAGGACCTATTCTTTGATCTTTTAAAAGAGAGAGCAGAGACCGGTAGGATATACATAATGAACCTTGACCACTGCAACTCACACAGTTCATTCAAAGACAAAGTCTCAATGAGTAACCTGTGTCAGGAGATCACACTTCCAACAACACCCATACAGGACATACATGATGAGCAAGGAGAGATCGCACTCTGTATCCTTTCAGCAGTTAATGTTGGTGGGCTAAATGATTTAAGTGAACTGGAAAATATCTGTGACCTTAGTGTTAGGGCATTAGAACAGATCATAGACTATCAAGATTATCCAGTTAAGGCCGCAGAAGTATCAACAAAGAAAAGAAGAAGTTTAGGTATAGGTTACATTGGACTTGCACACTACCTGGCAAAGAACGGTGTCAAGTATTCAGATCCAAAGGCGTGGGATCTAGTTGACAGACTAACAGAAGCATTCCAATACAATCTTCTGAGAGCAAGTTGCAACATAGCAATGGAAAAAGGAAAGTGCGAAGGATTTGAAAGAACAAAATACGCAGACGGCCTGCTACCAATTGATCACTACAAGAAAGAGATCGACGAAATCGTGCCACACAAACAGAGAATGGCATGGGAAAGTCTAAGAAAAGACATAGCCAAGTATGGCCTAAGACACAGCACACTGTCAGCACAGATGCCAAGTGAGAGTAGTTCCGTGGTTTCAAACGAGACAAACGGTATTGAACCACCAAGAGCATTGATGGCGATCAAGAAAAGCAAGAAAGGTCCGCTGAAGCAGATAGCACCAGGGTTCCCCAAACTTAAAAATGATTACACTTTACTATGGGACATGCCAAGCAACGAGGGTTACATCAATGTTGTGGCAATGATGCAGAAGTATTTTGACCAAGCCATATCAGGTAACTGGTCATACAATCCATTACAGTTCGAAAACAACGAAGTGCCTCTGTCAGCCATGGCACAGGACATGCTTACAGCATACAAGTATGGCTGGAAAACATCATATTATCAAAACACATACGATTTCAAAGGGGAGGAAGAGGACGTACAACCAGCGGGCATCGCCGCACAACTGGAAGACGATGGTGAGGATGTGATCCTTGAACCTGAGAATCCGGTTGATCAGATAAGTACAACCGCAGACGACGACGGTGAGTGCGACGCTTGTACAATCTAACATAGAAGAATTATTATGACCAAAACAGTTTTTAACCAGGGGAAAGTTGACTTCACTAAACAGCCTATGTTCTTTGGCGAGGATGGTGGCATACAGAGATACGACAACTTCAAACACCCACAGTTCGACAAGTTGAACCAGACAATGATCGGTTACTTCTGGAGACCAGAAGAGGTAAGTTTGCAGAAAGACAGAGCAGACTTCATGAACTTCAGGCCAGAACAGAAACACATATTCACAAGTAACTTAAAATACCAAACACTATTAGATAGTGTACAAGGCAGAGGACCAAGCCTTATGTTCTTGCCATATGTTAGCAATCCAGAACTAGAAGGTTGCATAGTCACTTGGGACTTCTTTGAAACCATACACTCAAGATCATACACACACATAATGAAGAACGTTTACGCGGATCCATCAGAGGTGTTTGATACTATCTTAGATGACAAAGAGATTCTGAAGAGAGCAAAGAGTGTGACACACGAATACGATAAGTTTGGTAAGATGGCACTTGACCATTCAGCGGGCAAGAAAGTTGACATGCTTGAACTGAAGAGACAACTATACCTAGCAATGAACACTGTGAACCTATTAGAAGGTTTAAGATTCTATATATCATTTGCTTGTACATTCGCATTTGGTGAACTGAAACTGATGGAAGGTTCAGCAAAGATACTTTCATTGATAGCAAGGGACGAAGCAACACACCTTAACCTGTCAACACACGTGATCAAGGCTTGGCAAAAAGGTGACGACGCAGAGATGACCAAGGCCATGAAAGGCACAGAGAAGACAGTGATACAGATGTTCAAGGACTGTGTTGAAGAAGAAAAAGCATGGGCCAAGTACCTTTTCAAGGATGGATCAATCATAGGACTTAATGAGAAATTGTTGGGCAACTACGTTGAGTGGATTGCCAACAAGAGACTGAGAGCACTGGGATATGATCCCATATACAATGTGTCAGCATCAGCAAATCCATTACCATGGACACAGCACTGGTTATCATCAAAGGGTATGCAGGTGGCACCACAAGAAACAGAGGTAGAAAGTTACATCGTTGGTGGTATCAAACAAGACGTCAAAAAAGGCCAATTCAGCAAATTTAAACTATAATCCAAGCGGTTTTCGGCATCCATAAATACTGCTATGCCAAGGATATCAAGACACAGAGATAGATGTAAGACCGGACACCTTTGTGACCGCACGGCACCTGTCCTAGCATCACAGGGCACTGTGTTCGCGAACGGCAAGGCAATACTGGTCAGAGGTGACAGGTTGGCACCACACAAGATAAAAGTAGCATTTCGTTGTAAACCTCATCCAGCCAAACTCACAGGTAGTTCTAAGAGCGTATTTGTGCAAGGCATTGGTGTTGGCAGAAAAGGAGATAAGGCAGACTTTGGAGCGATGATTGGTGCATCACCAAATGTAAACGCAGGATAGTCATGACAGTAAACAAAGGACTTTTATCTTTAGTAAACAACACACCAAACTTCTCAAACCAAGCACTGGAGAACGCAGTCGACACATTGAAAGTTGGATGGGTGATCAAGAGTTCACAACTTGACACAGACATACAAAACAACACAGTACTGACGTCCTCTCAGAAGAATGATCTCAAAGACGACATCAATAATCTTACACACGTTAACATAGGTCGAACGCTAGGCGATTTGATTAGACACAGTGCCACGATCATTGATGGATCCATAGTGCCAGTTGACCCAGCAGACAATCCAGTTGCAACCAGTTTTCTAGAGATACTGCAAAACGTTCAAACAATACAAGGGTTAATACCTGAATTGTACGGTGTACCAGCATCAGACAAATCTAGAGCGGTGAACGATCATCTGGGTACACTCAACAATATTTTCCTCACAACAGAGGACAGCACCGCACCTGTGTTCACTTCCATGTTGGAATCTATAAACTTCATAGTGACCGCCGACCTGGCCACAGAGACGGCACTGGAGACGGCATACGACAATCTAAAGAACTTCATAAACAGTGTGGTAGCAGACTCAACAGACTTCCAAACGACATTGGACAATTTTGCCACAGCAGTCGCCACAGCACACACCAATTTGAACAACGCACTGGCGGCCGAACCTTTGCTCACACACAAGAACAATCTCATCGCACAGAGGGAAAAAATAAATGTACAGGTGGCATTGGAGAACAGCAACTTGGTTGGTATTGATTCATATATAACATCATTGTCTGACAACATCAGTTTCACATCATTGGCGGAAGATGAAGCACTACGTGGTTTGATGAGCAAGGTCGCACAGAATAAAAACTGGCAGACCTACTTTGAGAACTACAACAACGAGAAGGAAAATCTAAATCCGATATACACCACCGACACCGACTCTGACAAGAGTGCTGTAATAGATCAAGTGCTGGCGGACAGCGGACTACCAGATGTGTCAGACCCCACAGACTTGGCGGCGGTGGCGGCCAAGGCACAGCGTGACAACAGGATAGACACGGCCAACTACGACAGATACACAGTGGAACAGCAGATAACAGATGCCTGTAAGCAACTGACTATAACAACGGCCAACAGGACAATCAGTAGCCTCAGCAACACACTGCTGAACAACATGAACCAGCATGATCGTGACGAGATAGCAAGGCAACTAGACTCCAACGAGTCAGCAAACACCTTAAGTTAATGTTCAAAGATGTAATAGGCGACTGGCCCACACACGATAAGTTCATACTGACTTCCTGTGACGGAAAATATTTCGATCAATACTTTCCTAGATTTTATAAAACGTTTATGGAACACTGGAGACTACCAATACACGTCCACATTATAGACCCAACGCAAGATTCAAGATACAAGTTAGATAGATTACCTGTTTCCTACACCCACTGTACAACTGACAAATCAGTTTTGAAATTCCCATACTCTTATGTTACATACTGCCAGGCACAGAGGTTTATACTTCTAGGACACAACCTATCGAAAAATCAGTCAGTCATAGTTGCAGACGTTGACGGATATGCAACACGTGAGCCCAACGACCAACAAAGGAATCTAGTGCATTCTGACATGGCGTTCACAGAATACAACGGAAGGTTGATGGCAACGTTTTGCAACTTTCATCACGGCAGGCAGACTTCTGCCAAGGAAGCGGCAGTCAAGATGCAACAACTTATCGAGGACACAGACACAGTGGGAGTAGACCAACTTGTGATAAAAGAAGTATTCAAAAAACTTCCTTTTAACATTCTCACACATGGAGAATGGATACGTCATCTTGATGTAAAAACCAACGACGATATAGCAGAGCATGGTAAATGTTTGATATACCATGAAAAAGGATGCAGGGGCAAAGAGAAAGGACTACAGACACTATGGACAGATATAGGGTTATAGAAAGATTCGCGAAACAGAACAACTGGACGCAAGGTCTCGAGCTGGGCGTGTGGGTGGGAGTTACCACGTTCTGGTTGATGAAGAACACCAGTGTGAACATGACCTGCATAGATGCTTGGGAAGTACAGGACGACAACCCAGAGTACGATTGGCAGTACAACAAGAAGCCTGTGTTCCAGGGAGGCAAGTTGGTAAGGTTGGAAGAATTCAAACACGAGGGACAAGTATGGAATCACAATGCTAACGAGCAAAGATTCCGCGACGATGCAGAACAGTGGGGAAGTAGGGTGAAGATAATAAAAGGGAGATCTCTCGATGTCCTCGAGCAAATTCCAGACAACAGTATGGACTTCATATTCCATGATTCAGATCACTCATATCCTTTCGTCAAGAACGAGATACAAGCATACCTACCCAAACTGAAATCAGGTGGTTACTCCATGGGTGATGACTACAACTGGACTCCTGTAGCACAGTCTGTGCAAGAAGCATTTGGAGAAAAACACAAAGTCACTGGCAAAGACGTCTGGTACGCTGTTAAGGACTAGTCCTCGGATTTCATGCAACCAATTTCTACCGTTTCAAACGGAATTTTGTATCTAATGAAGCCGTCCATCATCTCGTAGAATCTGTCTGAAGCGGCCTGTTCGCAAGTGATCTGATCCGGGAAAACCTGTTGTTCACTGTCATTGTACAGGGTACAATTGGGTACACCATTGGTGAGTAGACACATCACTGCAAACATTTTAAACATAACACTATTTAAGTGGCCCGTTCTGTTGCAAGGTGGGCCAGACCCCTGGGATTATTGGTTATTACGCCGCTAATCTCAATTCAGACATACCAACTGTTAAGTCAGCAAATCCTAATGCTTTTTTGTTTGCATTTAAAAAACAGCCTGATTAGGTCAGTGCCATCACCAAGTTCTCGTAACAAGTTTAGACGTCGATCGATTCCAATAACACCCCCGGAAGGGATTACATAAGCCACCAAGTAATAAATTGGTGGAGGTGGCGAGATTTGAACTCGCGTCTCGTCCGCTTATTAATTGTTAGTCAACAAACTTAAATATAATTATACCTTAAGGTTGACGTTTTGTCAATTATATCATAAAATAAAGTATATGCCAAAAAATAGAATATTTAAAATCACAGACGGAACAGAAACCAAAGAAGTTGAGGCAATGTCGTTCAAGAAGGCAGTGAGATCATTTCAGGGCAGTTCTAAAGCCAAGATGATAACTATCGAGTGGATGACAAAGGGCGGAGAGCTCTTCGTCAAAGATCAACAGATACCCATGGGTAGAAAGAAAAAAATAGGACGTTAGTAAAGAAGTGAGAGTGAGCCACAATCCATTAGTCAAAATACTGGTAAAACTTAGAATGGCCTATGCGGACTTCCGTGGACATCACGGCAAGCCTTGGGACTACGAGCCAGGTGACTACTACATGGGCAGTCACAAAGGGCACAGAAAACACGAGAAGAGACACAAAATTAGATGAGCAAGACGATGTGGGCTATTATCGTCGTCTACACATCAATATTCTTATACGGTTGCATAACTTTAATTTAGAATGGGCAAAATCACAAACAGATATTGGGTATTAGAGGGCACACACAAAGACCCTAACGATAAAGACACCATAGATCACAGCACAGAAAAACAATATGGTCCATATGCTGACGAGACCAAAGCAACAGAGATGGCCAAATCTCTGATACAGCGTAACATAGATGACTTCTACCACCGAGCGTGGGTCATAACCAAACACTAGCACATTACTTCCTATAACTTACACCTAAATATTAGTGTGAAGCGACCAAAAACGAAGACCGCTTATTGGTCAAAGATCCGTAAGAAGGCTCCGAAAGTGCCTGACATCACTTGCCCTGCGATTGATTCAGTTCTGAACAAGTTGGAGAAACAGGTGGGCCGAGCTCTAACTATCAAACAATTCAAGACAATAGAACGCAGGATGGAGCGACTGCGTACTGCTAACGAGAAACTGCGAGAGTCTGGTGTGTACTGGCATGACGCCTGCAAGGACACCGTGAGGGACCTGCTTGGCAAGAAGAAAATGAGATAATTAATATTATGTGGAAAGTACTCGTAGTCATATGCACCCTAGGTAATCCCTGCACCTTGTTCGAGGAAAATCCTATCAAGTGGTATAGCACAGAAGCAGAATGCCTAAAAGCGGCTGATGTGAAGGCAATTGGTATGGTAAAAACATTCCAGGATTTCGGCTACCACATTGACAGCGAAGCACACTCTTGCCTGTATGTGGCACAAAACAACGAAGCCTAGTTGACAAATCTCAGAAATCTGTTATAATAAGAGAGTAATTCAGGGTTAATCCTATCGTAGGAATTCTGCCCTCGGTTACACTCATTAACTATAGGAGATAATATGAGCAACGTGAAAATGCTTCTAGACGTAGTAAACGAAGTCAAGAAAGAGGCACCAGAAGACGTTCCAAACTGGAACAGCAAATTGGCAGAAGCCAAAGTTAATCTACAGAATCAAATAGCAAAAGGCAGACTGTTGCCCAGGGGTGTAGAAGACCATCCATTGGAGCACTTCGCATTCAATTATTCAGTGCAGAGAGACGTCCGGGCAGGACATGTGATGAACATCATGAAGAAGTTCGACCCTAGGGTATGTTGTCCTGTGTCCGCAGTCAAACGTTCAGACGGAGAGACACTGTACATATTCGATGGACAACATAGAGCGGTAGCACTGGCGTTACTGGGATGGACAAAAATACCAGTCACAATAGTGGAAACAGACGAACCAGCCTTTGACGCAGAGGCGTTCGAGATTGTCAACGACTCAGGTATATTGAGAGCAGGAACAGAAGAGATACACAGATGTCTACTACACAGATACAAGATGGGAGAAACGGAAACAGAAAGGGTAGCAACAGCACACGCAGTTCAAAAAGTATTCGACGAGTGTGAGATTGACCTCGAGCCTAAACGTGTTAGGAAGAGTCCAGGTAAGTGTGGACCAAACAAGCACTATTTCTCACATTTTGATTACGCATACAAAGGCATAAAGATGGCGGGTGAGCAAGGCTTGAAGGACGCACTCACGGCCATTAAAGCAGTTTATGGTGACGAAGAAGGTGGAGAGATCAACCAGGGTCTGTTCATAGGACTCATGAAGCAGTACCAGATGGGTGCAGAGGCTAAGAGATTGAGCAGACTGCCTGAGGGTTGGATGTTGAAGATGCTGATGACCACTAAAGAAGTTTGTCCAAGTGCCACACTCATACACACGGCCACCAAGAAACAATGGCAACACGCTAACGGTGTTGGATGGGACGCACCGGTGGCAATGGGCCATATGCTTAAAGAAGTGTATCAGATAGAACAACCAGAAGGATTTGAACCAAGTTATATGCAGAATGTGACACTGAAACTGGACGAGAGTGATATAGCACCAGACTCAGAGGCACAGACGGCGTTCAACAAATATGTCAAATAAACTCTGCTATTACATATGCACAGTAACCAAGGCAGTACCAGACTCCATAAACTTCTTCGAGGAAGAGGAGGAATACGGCTACGGACTACCTTGGAAGGATGTATTGAGAGATGTAAAGCAACACTACAAGGATGGAGCACTTGCAGTGGAATTAGAGATGATAACAGAGGAGCAGTTCAATGATAGACTTCCAAAACCTTACTAACCTACCTGAGATCAATTTCAAGAGTAAGGAAAGGCCAGAACTCAAGGAACTTGCGGAATACATAGATCACATGAAAGCGGATCTGTTCAACGACAAATGGAGTCAGGCAACAAAGAAACATATAAAAACTTCTTTGGTACTTTACATTAGGTCCATGCAGAAACAGTTGGCACCCATAGGATACCATTACAAGGCACATGACATGGAAGGTAAACAACACCTCGAACACGTGATCCCTCAGAACAAGATCATAACCGCATACCTACATGACAAGATATCAGCAGAACTTGTGTTGCAGATGCCATTGTGCTTCATAGATGACACAGACAAACACATACTGGAAGGTGATTGGCAACAAGCAGGCAACTGGGAGTACCCATTCCGTAGATACAAGTTGGCTGGCTACACAAAAGTGATCAAGGATGTTCGTGGCAACACCATTGATCTAGACACATACACCATACAAGATCACTTCCGTATGTTGGGCGTGGTTGACATATCCTAGTATTTGTGTATAATTAAAAACAGCAAATCCACCAGAGCTGGTAAGATACCAATTCTCATTTGCAACCTAAAATTAGAGACACTCTATGTCGATGATGGATGGATAGCCTGAAAGACTGGCGAGGTTGGAGTCGATAACGGACTGGTGGAGAGCTAAATCATTATGCCAAGCGAGAAAACTAAAAAATTACTGGAAGGACTGGGCAAGATCACAGACTCTGCACCCAGCAAGTTCGAACAACAGAAGTTCCATTCCTACACCAACAGGTATTACCCAAACACACTACACACACTGCCGGCATCCTACGACAAAGCAAAGAAGAAGAAGGACGAAGAAGGTGACGAGTACATCATGATAGACAGGGTGTATGGATCACTGTACGACGATCACCTCTTACAGAAAGACGGCTCCGTATACGCAGGTAAACTGTACAAGAAGAGAAGATTGATGACACGTAAGGATCCAATGACCAATGAGAAGACGAACTTCTACAGTGCCTGCGTGAGCACAGCGGATGGCCGATGGTTTGACAACTGTGGGTTTCCCATAGAGACACCCACCAAACTGGAACCGGAAAAGAAACCAGATCCCGAGGAATTGGAACTAGAGAAGCAAAGGAAACTGGAAAACGCCAAGAACAGAGAAGCGGCCATACTGGCAAACCTTAAATAAGCCTAATATGTTCATTACAAACCCCGAATATGACTTTTGGCCATGGTCGTGGAAAAACCAAAACAAATCTTGTAGTTCGTTGAATGATTACAAAAAAGCCTGGAAAACAATTGATTGGTTAAATGATAAAACGTTTGATCCTAGATCGAATAAACTTAGAAACAATACAGGGGAGCATAAAAACAGGATTGTAGCAAAAGGTATCATTTGTCAAACACATGACGTAGATATTTCTGAAAAAATCACTTTATCTGACTATCAAGATTATGCTGTCAAAAAATTTGATCAGCAAATGGAAAAAATTGTTAACAAAAATAAAGTTGCATTAGGTCTTAGCGGCGGAATAGATAGTATGATGTGTTTCAGTTGGTTGTATAAAAACAAAGTAGACTTTGAAACGTTCACATGGCAGAGAGATGCATGGAAGAGTACACTGAATGGTGTAACAGAAAATAATGCAAGAAAGATATGTAAGGCGACAGGGGTCAAACACACCATGGTGGATTACGATACAACAAAGGTTGACAAGCATGATCTGATAAAAAATTACTGCATCGCACAAGACTATGAATTCCCACAACAACATCTAATGTCACAAGGTGACAATTGGAACAGTGTGTGGCAGGAAATTTTTAAAGATAAAATAAGGTTGGCACCAATTGGCACAGATGACCTATTTTTACATAGAAAGAGTTCATGGCAGAGATTTATACCAGAAAAACTGACCTTCATACTGGATAAAGTCATGAAGGAACCTGCTTGTCTTGTACTTAACTACGGTTACAAAGTAGGTGGCTATAGCAGAGAATACTTTAAGAATTACAAATGGCAAGACGGTTATCAAATGATGGGTGGGTGGGATGACATACTGTTCTACTTTATGCTTACAGGTACAATGGTCTCTCCGGCCACTTCACGTGAATGGTATGAGATGTGGCATAGGATCGATGAAGACTCATGCAACGACCAACAATTAAGAGACATGATCGATGTTGGTTGGTTGAAAAAGCAAGTGACCGACTGGCTTGGAGGAGATGAACTAGTTCCGTTGATCAGGAGTGCACCTTGTAATGAACAATTTTATGTACCAAATGAAGAAAACAGGAAATATATTCTACATGAATGTCTAAAAATTGCAAAATTATATCAAAAGTCTAACCGTGGAAAGTCATACCTGTGGTGGATGAGTGCGATAGAAATGATAAAAACATTTGATCAAGTGACTCCTAATATAGTGGAATCAATACACACCGTTAATTGGTTGTTAAATCATCAAAAAAATCTAGCAAAATAGCGATTTTTTCACCAGTTGACGGAAATACCATTACCATGTATAATAGTGGTAACAAAGGAGAGAAAGAAAATGTATAAATGTTCAGCAAAAGCAAGTTTGGTGGTAGATCAAATTAGATCTAGATGCCAAGAAGACACACAGACTAACAACAAGTGGAGAGGAAGATCAGGAAACTACATGTACATCATGGGCAGAGAGAACGCCGATGGCAAGGCCACAGGTGTAGTACACAAGATCTCGGAAGACGGATCTCACAAGTTGTGTGGTTCGTTCAAGATCATGAGTGATGGTATCATAACAAGGTTCACTGGCCTAAGTAAAGCAGACTGGAACAATGCTATGAGAAATGCGGAAGCCGAGTACAAATCCAAGTATGAAGCGGAAACAACAGAACCAGCAACAGAACAAAAGGTTGCAGTATAAATTGACGATGCGTATCAAGTCAAGTGGGCTCGAGTTCCCTAGTGCTAGAGATAAGCCAATGCAAAAAAATCTCGGCCCACACGCATCTTTAACATATGGTGAAAAGATATCTTAAAAGATTTATATACTTCTGTATAGCGGTTGCATTCGTGATCGCAGGTGCCTGGGTTGCCGGTACATTCAATCCAAACGACTACACAGTGCAACAAATCGAGGACGAGTTCCATAAGAAAGAAATGCGGATAATCGAAGAACTTGGTTTGAAAGAACCAGAGTTTGAGTTCTCCGACAAAGTTTCCTTTATTAATGCAACATCCACGTGTGTATCATATCTAAATTGGACCACGGACAAAGACAAAAGGGTACCGATCAGCATCATAATTGCCATGGCGGGCATAGAGAGTGCATGGGGTACCAGCAGGTTCGCCACAGAAGGCAATGCATTGTTTGGTGTGAGGACATGGAGTCTAGACACGGTACCACACATGAAAGCACTGGGCAACCCGGATGCCAGTTGGGGAGTCAAGAAGTACAAGACAAAGTGTGAATCTATCAAAGACATGATTAGGATATTGAACACACATCCTGCATACAAGGATTTTAGATCAACCAGGGCAGAACAACTTGAAGAAGGTAAATGGAATTACAGACCGTTGATGATGGGCATGACTGCCTGGAGCACCAACCCAGACTACGCGGAAATCATACTACAAACCATAGTTGACAATAAATTACCTTAACAGTATAATAAACTATGGGATTCATACAAATGAAACTGCCTAAAAGAATAAAGCACAAGATCGAGAACTCTCGTAGGAACAGAGAAGCACAGGCAAATCATGAGGAGTGGTTAGCGTCGCAAGGCCTCGACACATACACATTAAAGAAGAACACAAGGAAATTCACAGGCTACGACATACCTGAATACACGCCAGATCCGAACCAACCTAAGTGCGGTGACAAGATACCCGTCAACGGTGGTAACAAAAGAGAAGAGATGAAATACTCCGGAGAACGTAAGTTGTTGGGCATAGGCATGATGCACAAGAGTAATCTTGTTCCTGTGTGGGACGAAGAAGGTGCAAAAGAGATCACTGCCATGAAGGGTAACAAGTAATGAAGATTAGGTACTACCAAAAAATTGACGGTTGGAGATGGTTGGGATTTATCTTTGCCATGGTAAGTGCGTTCACTTTGAGTGGCGGTAATCCTGAAGTACAATGGTTAGGATGGGCAGTGGCACTGATATCTTGTAGCATCTGGATATGGATGGGCATAAAGGACAAGGACACACCAAGAGCATTAATGGAACTGATGTACCTGCTACTGGCTGTCAGAGGTGTATTCAATTGGATATCGTAACAAAAAACCTAGCAAAGTCAACACTTCTTGCAAGATCAACCCTGGTTGACGCATTTGGAAAATGTGCTATAATTGTTTTATGATTAGACTAATAATACTATTTGCAATCTTCCTAGCGGTATATCCGATGATAGGCGATGGTTGGGCACAGTTCAGCAATGACTTTAATGTTGCTGGTGTATCTGACTTCATATCAGAGTCTATTGCAAAATTTAAACAATAAGGAAACAAATGAAGAACATGACAAAAGTGATCTTGATGTTGGTAGCAGGCCTTATGTTGGCACAGTGTTCTACCTACACGATCAAACCAGACATGGACAAGAGTGGAGTAGTGAACAAGACACCTAAATGGTATGTTGATTACAATCATGAAACTATGTTCAAGTACCAAGAAGCGGCGACGGCAGTGAGTCCGGACATGGAACTGGCTGTTAAGAAGGCAACACTGTTGGCAAAGGCTAAACTGGTTGATAGAATAAACGGTGAGATGAACAACAGAACAACAATCACAAAGAACGAGTCAGGCACTAACGAAGACCTAAATGTCACTGCAGGATCTCAAGATGTGATCGTGAATGTTATTGAGGACACCCTTGCGAGAGGTTATGAAGTGACCAAGCAGGAGATATATCTTACAAAAAAATATAAATCATTCAGAGTTTATGTTATGATCGAAATCAGCAAGAAAGAAGTCGAAGAGATCATTAATCAAGTAAACAAAAAAAGATTGACTTTGATTGATACAGATAGCATCAACAAGCAGGCAAAAGAAATATTGAACTAGGCCATGAGAAAGATTTATTATGTTATTGCCCTACTGTTCTTGACACTGGGATTGATTATATTCTCGACCACTGCTGATGCAGGAGGTCCATGGAATGATCAGTATTGTGATGTTGAAATTACAAAAGTAAGAGTGACAGATCAGAGCGGCAATGTGGTTGAAAACCTGATCGAAGAAAAATTAGTGTGTAAAGACGGAGCATCAGATTTTTTGTTCAATATGGGTATCGCAGAAAACTGCGAGATGTACACCTGGGACATGCCTGTTGGAGAAGTGATTATAACCCAAAGGCAAGTTGCCTGCAAAAAAATGGACGGGACTGGATATGAAATTGTTCAAGGTTATCACAGTATTGATTAGCCTACTGCTGTCAACGACAGCAATGGCCGGTTCACACAATTTGAAAGAGACAGAAGGTCATATTGGAAAAATGCCAGCACCTGTATGGTTAGGCAGTGACTTAAAGTACAGTATGCCTGCTTTCTTATTTAGAGCAACACAATACCTTAGATTCAGCCTAAAGAGGGAAGAGAAGAAGATGCACGAATCAGCGGTGTTCTTCGCCCTTACAAGCACACAGAACGGTAAGATTGTGAGTTGGTACAGCAAGAAGCGTCTGGCCGCGGGCAAGGTGCGTGTGATACATTCTTACCCAATATCAGGCGGATACTGCCGTACGTATCAAGCCTACATCAAAGTGAACGGCAAAGAACGGCACATGACCAACAATGCCTGCAAATATATTGGCACAGCAAGTTGGTCCTTTTATAAATAATTCATATAAATAAGTACATAAGACAAAGGATTTAAACACTATGGCAACAGTAGAACCAAAATCAATGGCAGTATCATTAGCAACGCCTCCTGGACAGATGTTCACGGTGGATATTGCTCAATCGGCCTTTCTAGACACAGAAACAGTAAACGGTGGAAGATGTTCACCTTGTCATGCAGATGACTTCGCGACAGCACCAACCACACTAGCACAATCTTTGCTTGTATCAAGAGGTTTATTAAGATTCAAACTGATGATGGACAAATTACAGATCAGATCTAATGTTAAATTAGCGAACATTGTTACCACATATGCCAGTGATGCAGGTGATAACCCTATCACAGATTTAAATTTTACTTTAATATTTGAGAACGCAGACTTCGTACCAACAACTGGTACTACAATCGATGGTTCAACTGCAACCACGACCAAAGCACAATTCATCAGAGACAAGATTGCTGAGGCACTGAACGCCGATCACACAGAGAAAATGAGTGTGTTTAATCCAACTTCAGGTACGGGCAATATCAGTGACATAGAAGTTACTGTTGGTCAAGTGATGATACAGGAAGGTGAGATAGTTGAAGCAATCACAGTGACCGAAGTTACAACTTTCAGACCAAACACTGCGAACCAAACACCTACAGACAACGCACTGACTTACTCAGCAGAGTAATTTTTATTTGTTTTTTTATTAAAAAAATTTAATATTAATCGTCTGCGTAGGTTATCCCAGATCCCGATGTGGTGAATTCTGTGCTGTGATCTCCGGATGATCTGTAAGTGGATTTCCATGCCGCCACCCAAATTGCATATTTCGCCTTTGTAGTTGCCCTGTCGGCTTTGGTGTTTGCTGGCGTTCCTGTGTTGGTTGCATGTGCGATACCGTTGGGTTGGAATGGCCTAGTTGGCCTGTTTAAGGTGTTTTGGTATCCTGCTAATAGTGTTAGTGCCATACACATATTTACCAAATGTTTCAGTAGCATTAAAACAGGCTTTATGCTATAGTAAATACACTTTATAAAAATGTTTATAGCGATACTCACATTACTATCGGCACTGTCCATATCAGGAGTGGCAATCTTCTACTCCGTTATCGGCCTCGCGACCATATTCCCAGGTGCTTTCGTGCCTGTTGTGATCATGGGCGGAGTGTTAGAGATAGGCAAACTGATAACGGCCTCATGGCTGTACAGGAACTGGAAGTTCACTCCTTTTATGCTCAAGACCTATCTGACGACGGCGGTCATAATATTGAGTTTAATCACAAGTATGGGTATCTTTGGATTCCTATCCAAAGCACACCTGGAACAGAACCTTGCGTCTGACACCTTGATACAACGTATACAGATACTGGAAGACAAGATAGAGAGTGAGAAGATGTCCATAGAAAGACAGACTCTAGTGATCAACAGGGCCGAGAAGGCCATCAACAGAGACACAGGAACGGCGTCAGGCGACATAGAAGTACAGCAGTCGATCATAGCAGATGCCAACGAGAAACTGAAAACACTACTTACGGTCGAGACCAACACAATAAGAGATCTAAACGACAGGTTGAATACAACTGTTAAAGATCTCAATGACAGGCTCAAGACACTGGACAAGAACGTCAGTGATGTGCTGACTTCAAACAAATCATTCTTCAATGAGGAGAAGGCGGCGGCAGATCTTAAGGCAAGCCAGAAAGCGGAACGTAAAGAAATAGCCAACAAGATGGCAGAAGCACAGCAAACAATAGCGATCAAGATAGCAGAAGCAGAGAAAAGGATCGCTGAACTCAAAGCGGATCACAAACAGGAGATCGCAAAGGCACAGGAGATCATAGCGAACATGAGGACAGGATCTCAGGACAACAAGGGCCAGTTCGCCAAAGAGATAGAAACAGCAGAGAAGAAGATATTCGACTCACAGGGCAACATAGATTTATTCATAGTGGAGAAGCAACCACTTGAGAAAGAGATGTTGACTCTTGAAGCAGAGATAGGACCTGTGAAGTACATAGCGGCGTTGGCAGTGGATTGGGGTATAACGGACCAAGTTGAAACTAGCAAGGCTGTAAGGTGGGTTATATTGCTGTTAATCGTGGTGTTTGATCCATTAGCAGTATTACTATTGATCGCGGCCAACCAATCATTGATGAGAAGATTTCCACCAGAAGCACCCAAACCACAGGAAATAGTTGATCTGGAGAAGCCAGACGAAGAGGGCATTGATCTAAAATGGAACGCAATGATGGACAAGACTGATGCTGTGGCAAAGATGGAACTGGCCACAGAACAACTACAGGAATGGAAAGACAAACTAGAGGCGTTCAACAACAAAGTACCGAAACCAGAGGACAGACCGGTTGAGATCATACAGGAAGACGATGGTGTGATACCACACATAGATCTCGTAGGTCAAAAAAAAACTGAAGACGAAGAAATAGTAGCAGATAACACCATAGACGGGTTTGACCCAGACGAGGTCATGTTTGATGCGATCACAGAGCCAGCAGTTGACAAAGAGAAGCAACTGGAAGAATTCAAGAAACGTGAGGCGGAAGAAAAACAAGCATTAGAAGAGTATGCACGTAAGGCCGCAGAGCACGAAGACGCAACAACAGTGACCGTAGAAGAGGCATTGAAAATGTCAGAAGCAGAAAGTGTTGAGACACCAATACAAGAAGAACGTATCAACCCAGATTTCACAGAGGTAATCGAACCTGAATCAAAGGGAAAACACCCAAAGAAAAATACAGTGGCGTCGTTAGGACAAAGAATAGTAGAATCCAAGACCGGAAAGGTGGTAACGCCCCCAAAGCCAACACTGAGTAATTGGCAAAGGGCTGAATTACTCGACAACTTCCATAAAGAACACGGCAACTTCGAGGACGTAAAAGAATACGTACAGAACGAAGAACAAAATGAAAAGTCATTATGGAACAAGTCAAAGAACATGACCAGCGAGATAGACTATCATGGAAGAATGGAACAACGAATAAATGACCTCATGTCTAAAATTGAAAAAAAAGAAATAAAATTAGAAGATCTATCCCAAGACGATCAAAGAGTCATTAACGAAATAAACAATCAGAAAAATGACGGATAAAGATTCCCTTATTGGCAATATGGGTAAGTTGATCATAGTGACACCACCTTCTATGACCCGTCCCCGGGATATCAGTTTTACCATTTTAAATTTAAATGACGAGCAAAAAACATTGTTTACAAATAAACTGAACGAGTTGTTTCCAGAAAATGAAATCACACTCTTTGTTTGGGATAAATCGAATGTAGAAGACAGATGGGTGTATGAGGCCAATCTTAACAGTGATTACGTGATCCAAGGAGACACAGACATCACGAAACAAATAGAAACAATAAAGGCAAAATATGACAGAAGAAAGTTTGATTTGTAATTTTTGTGGTAAGTCCAGGAAGGACGTCACAAAAATGATCGTTGGCGCCAGCAAGACATCGATCTGTAACGAGTGTGTGAAACTGTGCGTGGAGATACTAGACGAGGACATAGTCAAGGCCCGTAAGGAGAAACTTTACTCTGGCGACAAGAACATTTTGAATCCAGTGTTGATCAAAGAACATCTAGATCAATATGTCATAGGGCAGGATGCCGCCAAGACGGTGTTGAGTGTGGCAGTGGCCAATCACTACAAGAGAATAGTGCAACCACCAATCGACTTCGACCTAGACAAATCCAACGTCATGGTGTTGGGAGCCACTGGTGCAGGCAAAACCTTAATGGCAAGAACAATAGCAAAGTACCTGGACGTACCATTCGCAATAGCAGACGCTACAACACTGACAGAATCAGGTTACGTGGGTGACGACGTGGAGAATGTGGTACAGAAACTGTATGCCAATGCAGGCGGAGACCTAGAAAAGACACAGAAAGGCATAATATTCATAGACGAGATTGACAAGATTTGCAGGAAAGGTGAAAACACTTCTCTGACCAGAGACGTTTCAGGCGAAGGAGTGCAACAAGGACTACTCAAGATTGTGGAAGGTACAGAATGCAGGGTACCCCCAATGGGTGGTCGTAAACATCCTGATCAACAGACTATCACCATAGACACATCAGACATACTGTTCATAGTGGGTGGTGCATTTACTGAGTTAGAAAAACAGATTCGATCAAAACAATCAGGTGGAATGGGGTTTGGAACAAAACTTAAAGAACAAGACGACAAGAACTACCTGAGTGAAGTTCAACCAGAGGACCTGATCAAATACGGACTGATACCAGAATTCGTAGGAAGGTTCTCCATGCTTACAAATGTAGATCCACTGAACGAAACACAGTTGATACGTATTCTTACAGAACCCAAGAACGCCATACTGAAGCAAACCAAGTACCTGTTTGGATTGGACAACATAGACATTGAGTTTACCAAAGAAGCCAAACAGAGCATAGCACGTAAGGCCAAAGAATTAGGAACCAACGCAAGGGGGCTGAAAAACGTAGTAGACACAGTGGTTCTACCATACCAGTTTGATGCGGAGGAGATGAGAAACAGAGGAGTAACCAAAATACAGATAACTAATGAGGTGGTTGACAAGGGTGCTGACCCTGTGTTAGTATTTAAAAAAGCAAATGGAATATCAAAAAAACAAAATTAGACCCAAGTTCAAAAAGACAGAGAGACCGTTAGGTTTCCAGGGCTACTACGTGGAAGTGCGTGAAGGCGAAGACGCCATCAGGGCATACAGGAAGATCAAGAGATGGATCAAGGAAGACAAGTTCATTGACCAGATCAGGGCCAACAACACTTACCAAAAACCATCAGAGATCAAAGTCGAGAAAGCCAAGGAACGTAGGAAGGTACTACGAAAATTGCGTAGGGAACGTGACAGTTTCATATCAATGCGTCCACAAAGAGGCAGATAATTTTACCAAACACACTCGTAATTTGACATATAGCACATATATGTTATAATAAATAAAGTTGAAGATTGCTTTAGATAGGATCTTCATACATTAACCTTGCTAACAATAGGAGGAAAGCAATGACAAAACATCTATCTATTTTTAATAACCTAAGACCATACACAGTGGGATTCGACGACTGGTTTGATCACTTCGATGCCATGATGGACGACAGTTTCTTCAGGGGGGCTGGCAATTTTCCACCATACAACATAGTGAAAACCGGCGAGAACACCTACGACGTTGAACTTGCACTTGCAGGATTTACCAAGGATGACATCATAGTCGAGTACAAGGAGAACTTGCTCACTGTGAAATCAAAACCCAACAAAGATCCAGCAGATGAAGTTGAGAAATACGACGACGGAGTGCAACACAGAGGCATCTCAAAGAGAATGTTCACAAGAACATTTACTATTGCCAATGATGTTGAGGTCAAAGGTGCAGAACTCAAAGATGGTTTGCTTAAAGTGAGCATGGAAAGAATAATTCCAGAGCACAAGAAGGCCAAACTTATCGACATCAAGTAAAGCATGAAATGGATGGGGTGGTAAAACACCCCTTCCAAATTGACAATCGTGTTAGATATGTTATAATAAGGTATGACAATGACAGATATACAAACACTGACAAAAGAAAAGATCAAACTAGACGAACCTGGAATGTACGATGTAATTTTCCTAAACGACAACATCACAACAATGGAGTTCGTCGTGAAGGTGCTTAAACAGATATTCGGCAAGACACCGGAGCAGGCACAGAACATCACGACAAAGATACACCAAGACGGACAGGGCATCGTTGGCTCGTACACACATGAAGTTGCCGAACAGAAAGGCATAGAGACAACACTTGCGGCCAGACAGGAGAACTTCCCACTGCAGGTCAAAGTCAAGAAGCAGTAATGGATCTCAGGCACTACGTCAGAGAAAATCAGCAAGTGATGGATTTCGTGCAACACGCAACTCCAGGAGTGATTGACAAGTACGTGGGCACACTAGACTACGCCACCGCTAGGTTCAACACCATACTATTGAAGTTATCACAGGATCCGCTGAGAGCGGACGAGCACAGCAACGAGATAGATGAGTGCTTCAATATAATACAGAGGTTCCATGCTGACACCAAAAGATATTTGATGTGGCACCACCTGTTTAAACCAATCATGGCACTCAAACTGCACTGGGCAGGAACAACACAGATACCAAAGATAAAGTTTTTGCTCAACAAGATCCATAATTAATGGTATGAGTATCTGGGCAGAATTCAATCCGCTGACATCTTGTGTCATAGGCACATTGCCTGAGGCCCAAGATATTATTCCGCACACAAAACTAACAAACAGGCACACAAATTATTTTACGGAGATAGTCAACACAGCCAAACAAGAACTCGATGACCTCGAGAAGACGCTGAAGAGTTTCAATGTGAAGACCCACAGAAGCAAACAACACTATCCTATACACAACGGTAAGACAATAACTACACCACCTCTGGCCGTCAGAGATATCTTCAATGTGTATGGCAATAGCCTGTTCAAAGGAAACTTTGCCTGCGAGTGGAACAAAGAGGTCCCACGTTCATGTGATCATGTGCTTGAACAATATGAATTCCATGACGTCAAGTTGTTGCCCACTGAAGATGTTTTCTTCAATGGAGACTTCGGCAACTTTGATCCTGAAATAGATCTGCATAGACCCATGTTCCATCCCCCAATGTCATTGCGTATAGGAAACGATATAGTCATTGCAAAACGATTCGGGAGAGAAGGCAATCAAAAGGGCAAGGACCAATACGAACAGTGGTTGAAGTCTGTGAATCCAAACGTGAGAATGCACTTGGTAGACACAGAAGGTCACCTCGATTCACAGATCTTTTTGGTACGTCCTGGATTGATGCTTACCTGTTTACAACCTAGGCAACTGCCAGCATTTTTTGATAAGTGGGAAAAAATACAGGTCGAATCGGTGACATCACAACTGTTGCACAAGAAAAACGTACACAGGCACAAGAAATTTCATCCAGTGATAGCACAATGGTTCTATAATTTCCTAGAAACTTGTACAGAGGAGACCTATTTTGATTTAAATAGTCTTAGCATAAACGAAGACACGGTTTTGTTTACGGGCACTCATCCTGCACTTTTTAGAAAACTAGAAAAAAAAGGAATCTCCTGCGTGCCGATAAGCATGAAAGCAACCACATTCTGGGACACCGGTGTTCATTGTGCTACAAATGATATTGAGAGATCTGGTAAGTTGGAGAATTATGCTTAACTGGTTATTTTGGGCAATACCACAGAACTACATAAGACGTTACCTATTCACGTTCTGGCTGGTGATGTTCTTCCTACCAGGATACATTTTGGGATTGCATTTCACCAAACTTGGATTTATAATAAACTGGCTCTGGTTCGACATCGTGTTCTACGGTTGGTACAGGGCAAAACAAATGTTAGGAGACGACGAATGAAAGCAGTAGTATGGAGCAAACCGGCCTGTCCTTATTGTGAGAAGGCCAAAAACCTGTTGAAGAACAAGGGCATAGAGTACGAAGAGAAGAACATAGCGGAAGGCTACAAAATACAGGACCTATTAGAACTTGTACCTAACGCCAGAACAATGCCTCAGATTTGGCTTGACGGAGAACATCTTGGTGGTTTTTTTGAACTAGAGAAGAAACTTGGTTAGTTGACAAATACCAACACATAGTTTAAAATTATTGTAACAAAGGAAAATAATGATCAAAGAAGCATTAATAAAAAAACTTGAAGGTGAGATCGAAGTCGCCAAAGCAGACTTAAGAACCTTCCTAGCAAATCCAATGGGTGTTGCTGAACACATAGATTATGTGGTCACTGCTGAAAAGAAACTTGAAGCACTGGCACACGCAGAGGATAAACTAGAATCGCTTACCAAGTTGTAAAGTGACATACACGGTCAACGACAAGTGTATAATGTGTAAGCACACTGACTGCGTTAGTGTTTGCCCAGTTGACTGTTTTTACGAAGGTGAGAACATGCTGGTTATCAATCCAGACGAGTGTATTGATTGCGGAGTATGTGAACCAGAGTGTCCGGAGGACGCAATACTTCCAGACACAGACGACGAAGGAGCAAAATGGGTAGAGTTCAACGGTAAGTGGTCACAGGAGTGGGCGGTGCTCACAGAGAAGAAAGACCCTCTGCCGGACTATGAGAAGCACTCGGGAGAACAAGGAAGATTAGAAAAATATTTTAAAGACAAATAATGAA
>Ga0206123_10000521_pt1 | contig 37889 bp, 29 predicted proteins | sample Helgoland_Spring_2_FD_160086 | JGI IMG/M metagenome (GOLD analysis project Ga0206123, IMG submission 160086) | Pelagic subsurface seawater microbial communities from Kabeltonne, Helgoland, North Sea - Helgoland_Spring_Bloom_20160316_1 | ecosystem: Environmental > Aquatic > Marine > Epipelagic ...
TGGCTTTAAATACTTTAGACATAGGCTGATTTAGCAGTGATCGGCAGTTTCGATGAAATACACTGTATCAGCCGTATGTAGGATTGTCCAGCTATGTCTACTAATTGAGATTAGCGGACATAGCAAATTGCTTGTTAATAAGCTACTACTCTACTGGACGTCCCAGTAAACCATGCAATTTTCATCGATCATTTGAAAAACCCATAGATTATAGCCAGTCGACCCCTCGCTCCAAGACAGGTCTGCGTCATCGCAATGAGTGCGAGAGCCAAAACCTTCGGCGTGATCGGTGATCGCCACAAAATCCAGCGGACGGCTCAGTTGCATAACTTAACCGGCAGCGACGGTTAGCTGTTCACCTTTAGCAAAGCGATAGGCATCTTCAATACCGAGCGTCTTACCTAACAAGGTGGCATCAAAGCTTTCGACGGTTTGTATATGTAACTCACCCCAATACAGGTTCATATTAGGATTAGGTTCCGCCTGGTAAATGGCATCTTGTGGTGCAGGCAAGGTTAACTTACTGTCATCCTGCAGCACATAATCACCTGCCACGGCAAAAGGTCCATACCTGCCAGTCAGTTGATTATTTCAAACATTTTTAAGTTCAAACGTTCTATTTCTAACAATGAGCTTATTGATTTGGGCTTACCGTTACTGACTTAATATAAAAGTATCAGTCCGCGTTCGATACACCACATGGCCGACAGTCCGCCCAATGCATAAACCGGCACGGGTACTAAGCGTTCTTGCCAAGGCAGCAAAGGTCGCTTGATTAACCTCCACACACCAAGCAACAAAACAATAAACGCGATCTGCCCTACTTCGATTCCGACATTAAAAAACAGCAAGGCCATTGGCACATTGCTCTGCGGCAGACCGATCTCTGCCAGTGCACCCGCAAACCCCATACCGTGCAGCAACCCAAAACCACCGGCCAACCACCAGGGGTAATGACGAAACAAACCTTGTTTATCATGACGAGCCAGGTTTAACGCCAACACAAAAATACTCAGGGCAATAGTGAACTCCACCAGAGGTACAGGAAAACTCAAAAAACCGAGTGTCACGAGTGATAGCGTAATACTGTGCCCGACGGTAAACGCCGTAATAGTCCAGAACAAACGCCCGCCACCACCGACGAGTAACAGTAAACCAAATACAAACATCAGGTGATCAATACCACCCCAAATATGCTCCAGGCCCAACACTGAATACTCGAGTGTTACTTCTCCGAGTCCCGGCTCTGCGGGTACTTGATACTCAGGATCTTCCGCTTTTAACACCGCTTGATAATGCTGCGTTTGACCTTGTTCATCACGCAGGCTGAGCATCACCATGGCCGACACCTGATTGGGCCCCAGCCCGGTGACGCCCACGCTATGCCCCACCAAACCCTGCTTACCCAATTGATCGCAACGTAACTGCCAGCTCTTCACGCTGCCAGTGCCCTGTACCCGCGGCTGGCTCTCAGTCAGCGTCTTACAACTGTCAGGCCAGACGGGGGCTAAAGGCGCATCACTGGTACGATTGACCGAGGTTTTCCACACCACGTTATAATGATGTGGTGTCGTCTCCACGATTTTCAGCAGCGAAGGCGCAAACAGATGGGCTTGTGCACTGTGCGCCAATAACAGCGGTATTAACACGCCTAAAGTGAATCGTAATATCGACATTACATTTTCACCTCATAATCATTGTACAGCGCTGCTATAGAATTCTTCAGCGCCTGGGTACGGGCTTTGGTCTCTAACTCTCTGCGAATTTGAGGTTCCACCTCTTCAAACCGGGCTTCACGTGCGGGCTCAATGGCCGTCACCCAAACATAGTGCAATCCGTAAAGCGAACGAATCGGCCCCAGCCACTGATCTGCAACGGGGCTTGCTTGCGCCAGCTCTGAAACAAACTGAGCGCCGAAATGTCGGGACAACTGATCAGGGGTCTGCCTGTGGAATTCATAACCTGACATAAAAGGCGCGCTAAGATGTCTGGCTGCTTTTGCATCGAGTTTGTTTTCCTGTATTTCAGCAATAATCGATTTAATCTGTTCTTCGCGTTCTTCAGTAAAAAAAAGATGAGCAATCGACAGACGAGCAGGAAGACGAAATTGCTCTTTGCGATCAAAAAACTCAGCTCGAATCTGTACCTCTGTTGGCGCGGTAGGTGAAGCCTCGCTCAGCAAACGATTTTGCACCTTCTCAATCAGTCGCCGTTTAACTAACTCATCGCTAAGATGCAACTGCAGGTCCAGTGCCTGCTGAAACAGCTCACTATTATCCTTTCCTTCCGCCATATTTAAAAAGTGCATATTGCGGATCAGCTGGTCATAAACAATTTTGTCGCGTCTATGAAGCTTAAGATCTAATGCATGCTGAAACAGTAAGTTACGTTCCAAATCATCGGCGATCATTTTTTGTTTTTGTGCAGCGGAAGGCTCACGACCAAAGCGGTTAAGCCATTGCTGCTGCAAGGTGTCTATCCGTGAGGCATTCAAGGGACCAATCACGGTTTTAGGCTCAGGAAACATGGCGATCTGAACATTATAAAAAACAACACCCAGTACAATAAAATGTAACCATGGATTATTAAGTCGAATCACAAACGGTTTCAAAACTATTGTCGCCTCTAATTTTTGTAAGTCCCCATGACAACATAGTGTCTACTTTTCCATTGCCAAATACTAAAAGCCATTTTAGTTTTACTTATTATCGGTACAAAATATTTAAATCCCATTAACCATACCCGTACTTCAGGGTTTATCGTCTCGCAACCACTCAACTGTACGGCTGAAGAATCCGACCTTACCAGTGATTAACATACGCTTGTTATCGGGCATTGAAATTTCCACGCGTTTATACTCGCCCAATTTTTCAACATACAGCATACCATTCCACAGGTTATTAAGTTTACTGCTGGTCTTTATCTCTTTGAGCATTTCTCGGCCTACCCGCTCAGGCTTGTTATCGTTGCGAAAGACGGTGGCACGGCCCTCTGCCATATTTATTTCAATCCAGGCGGGATGCTCGGCGTGTTTCCAGATACCCGCTATGTCATCACTAAGCGCCAATGATGAGAAGAGTAAAGCGAACGTAAAACAAAGCGAGCGAATTATCATTTGATCAGCATCCACGGTTGGAAGTATTTTTAATACGATATGCTACATAAAACGGTAGCAACAGTAACAGCGCAGAGCTCATTATTATCGGGGACGACGGTATTCGAACCAACTAAGGGCTCAACCACATTGATACTCCAGGCCTCGCTATTTAGCGCTGTATTGGTCAAATTCATATTTCAAAAAGGAATAGGGGACAAATTCAAGCTCATTGAGTTTCTTCAGTACACGTCCGTGTAACATCGAGTTGTCACCAACCGAATAAAAGCCGCCCAACATTCGCTTGACAGGGACTTCATTCCAGGGATCATACGCCGACGGCGTTAGTTCAATTTCCGTCTCAGCCCAGCTAAACGTCTTTGGTCTAAAGCGTGTATGCCCCTCAACTAGCAAGGGAGGATAGTCAAATATTCCAGTTTCCACTGGCGAGAAAGAGTGTTTAATCAGGTAGACTTTGTCAGAAAATTCACCATCAGGATTAATACCCAACGTGCGAAGCTCGTCCAACGCCGCATTGTTGTTATTAACCTTGCCCGTCAGCTTGGCCTTAACCTGCATAAACTTGATGCCATGGCGCTCTGTATACCCCGTCACCGAGTCACCGTCACGGGAAAACTCAAAATTGGCCATTTTCTTCGGGTAGCCCCAGCCTTCTCGGCCACCTGCCATCGCCATATCATTATTTACCGGCATGGACAGACAATACCAGCCTTCCTCGCCCTTATAGCTGGCTCTTATCAAAACCGCGGATTCGTTGTACGGAAGACTAAAGTTGGTCTTGGGGTAATAGGCAATAAATGCGGCTACCACAGGTTTTGCAGCCGGTTTTAATGGCGTTGGCAACAAGGCTGCAATCGCCTCAGGGGAGGTTTCCCAAAACAGGTTCAGCATTTCAGCATCAGTAAAATCAGCCGTCGGTTTGCCTCCTGTCATCAGGTCTTTGTAACTTTTTACAAAAGGGCTACCACTGTCTGAATCCTTCGAACGAATGATTTTTAACAACAATTTCGGATTGACCAACAACGACAGGACTTGGTTAAATTTCATCTTGAATGATCTCTGTTAATATCTTTCTGCTCCTGTTTCCGAGGAACAGGCGGTAGTCAGTGCATAATTTAACTATACGACTTTATCCTCTCAACTCGGGTATCATATTCGGCCAACAAGTCATCTATGCAGGCAACGCACATTACGGCCAGCCTGAGGATCCAGTACTTGTCCGCTTATGATACCCACAGAGACGGACGAAACCCTTAACATTCATTACTGGTAAGTTAACGCTTTCTTCCGCTATTTTCTGGAGAAAATTCAGCCTGCCATCGATCGCAACCAATAATGAAAGCAGAGAAATACAAGGGGGAACAGTGAAACGTATTCTTATTACCGGAGCCGCGAGTGGATTGGGCCTGAGCCTAGCAAAAAAGTATGCCAGTGAAGGCTGGTCTGTTTGTCTTGCTGACATTCAGGATAAGGAGGGAGTAAAGACTGCCTCCCAACTAAGTGAAGAGCATGACAATGATTGCTTTTTTCAGCATCTGGATATCACCAGTGATGCTCAGTGGCAGGAGCTGGTTGCTATCATTTCCGAGCGCTGGCAAGGACTGGATGCCTTAATCAATAATGCAGGTGTGGGGGCGGCCGGAGATATTGATACGTTTTTACTGAAAGACTTTCAGTGGGCTGTGGATATCAATTTAATGGGTGCTGTAAAAGGTTGCCATGTTTGCGTGCCCCTGTTGAAAGAAAGTAAAGGGCTGCTTATCAATGTAGCCTCTATGGCAGGGCTAGTACATATGGGTAACATGTCTGCCTATAACGTCTCAAAGGCGGGCATGGTGGCCCTGTCGGAAGGGCTGCTGAGCGAACTTGACCCTTATGGGGTAAAAGTCTCTGTTGTATGCCCTACGTTCTTTCAAAGCAATCTGGCCAAGAGTATGCGCAGCGACAATCCAGATGCAGCAAAAATTGCGGCTAAACTCCATGCCGGAACAGGCATTACCGCAGAGGATATTGCAGCAACCGTTTTTGAGGAGTCCCGAAAAGGTAAGCACACTATACTTGCTGGGACTCGCCTTAGCGACAGAATAATTTGGAGGCTAAAGCGTTACCTTCCGGGCGTATATCTCAGCATGATGAAAAGTAATGCGCGTATACAGCTTACTGATAAAAACCCAACATCGGCCTCTTCATCTTCTCGAGAAGCAATCTCTACACGAGTGTTACGTTTTATACGAGGGCGGCTATTAGGATGAGGAGCCACATGGTCAAAAATTCCTCTGAATGCTGATAAATTACTTCAGAATTGTAAATAAATTTTATTCTTACGTTTTATTTGAAAATAACGAGGGCCATCGCTGGCCCCGAACAGAGAGATAAATGAAACGATGAATTCTTTTTGATATCCATATCAATCATATGTTCATACTAACGTAAGCTGGCACAGCACATCCTTGTGCACTGCGCTTTTTTTACTGTGCAATCCTCGCAATAAATGATTATCAACTCATTGCGAGGCCATTACTGATGAATCAATAATCGTATCGCACAGTGGCACCAACGGTTTTTGGCGCTGCCAGGAAGTACAGGGTATTACCGGAGTAGATCTGGGGGCTCGTCGTTGACGTTGCATAGTCATCACCGGTCAGGTTTTTACCCCAGATCGATAGATTCCAGTTATCATTGCGCCAGCCAAGTTTTGCATTAAGGAGCTTGCGGTCATTAAAGTCCTTAGCCTCAAGATTCTTCGAGTCCACTGCACTGGTTGCGTGCTCGTCCATATACATATAGTCACCGCGCAAATACAAGGTGCCATCAGCTACCGGGAACACCAATGTCGCAGCAAGGTTAGCGGTGTAATCTGCCGTATAGGCAAGCTTATCACCCTCTCTATCGCCACCAGTGATTTCGTATTTATCCATGTACAACAAACCGGCTGACAAGGTTAAGTTGGGCAAAGGCAATGCATCAATGTGCAGATCCAGACCAGAGACTTCTACCTCACCCTCATTACCTACGATGGTTCCAGGACCATTGGGGTTCGCCTGCTGGATCTGGAAGTCATCAATTTTTGTCAAGAAAGCGGCGGCATTCACACGCAGGCGTGAATCTAGCAGAGTGGATTTCAAGCCCAACTCGTAACTCTGCGTTGTTTCATCATCAAACTCGCGCTGATCTACCGTTCCGTTAACGCCGTTGAAATTACCGGACTTGCTACCCGTAGACACGCTAGCGTAAACCATACTTTCTTCATCAATGTCATAGGCAGCTTTGAGCAACCAGTCAACATTGTTACTGGAGCGATCCAGTTTGGCATCAATAGGTGTGTTGGATAAGTCGACAAAGGTGTTTCCTACTGCTGGAGCAAGCGCTCCGGCTAATGACCTTAGCGGTGGAGGAGACGGAATGGCGACTAGCGAACTCAGCCCTCCAGCTGTGGTGAAATTCTCAGTCAGCAGTGCAGCCTCTCGCTCTTCTTCGGTCCAGCGTATACCGGCGGTCAGATTCCAGCGCTCGCTAAGATTCCAGGTGGCCTGACTAAACAGCGCCAAGGTATCGTTGTCCCAAACACTTTGCCCCGTAATGCTATCTCCAGGCTGCACATAAGCGGATCCTATTGTCGGAACAAATCCCGCCAAGGCCGGATTAATGCCCACAATAAGTGGACGGAGGAAGACCGTACCCAAAACCGAACCAATATCATCGCCATAGGTGAACGCATCCCCCGCTTCGCCCCGCTGTGTGGTTTGCTGATAGTAGAACAGACCTAGCTGATACTCGATGTTTTCCCCAACCGTAGAATCCAGGCGAAACTCTTGAGAAATACTGTCTCCCGAGAAGTTCTGGCTGCCACTAAGAATATCCAGTTGAGACGCATCAAGCTCGGATTCTTGAATATAACTGTAGTCATTCCAGGCCGTGATGGAGCTCATTTCGCCCCAACCAAGGTCATACTCAACCTTGAGGGACAGCGTATCGGATTTCAGATTGAATTCTGTGTCGTAGTCATTTGCCACTTCATAATCGAAAGGATCATTTAGTCCCTGAGGCAATCCCTGTGTGGCCAATTCAGCCTGGACTTGCTCACTCAATACCACTTCGGCCGCACAGCAGCTAGTGTCACGCTCCACATGAGAACCACTTAGCATCAGGCTCAGGTTTTCTGAAGGCTCCCACAACAACTTACCTTGAATGTTCCAGTCATCGGCATCATTAAGGTCATTGCCGGCCGTATTCTCTATATAACCATCGTGCTGATGGATATTACCCGACAGGCGGTAGGCAACCGTATCGCTCAGAGGGGCTGAAGCGGACACGGTGACTCGGCGCATATCGTAATCACCCAATGAGGTCTCTATATAACCTTCAAATTCCTCGAGATTGGGCCCCTTGGTGGTGACACTGATGGCGCCGGCATTGGTGTTCTTACCGTACAAGGTACCCTGTGGCCCCTGTAACACTTCGATACGTTCAATATCGGCGAGATCCGACATCCCCAGGCCCGAGCGGCCGAGGAATACACCGTCGACAAAAATTCCCACCGAAGGCTCCAGCGCGGGATCATTTTGTGCAGTACCAATGCCGCGAATAGCGAATCGGCTATTAAAAGGGGTATTATTACTCGTCACGTGCAGGCTAGGCGTCATCACGGCCAGATCATTGGCGTTATTCATGCCTGCCTCCTGAATATCATCCGCGGAAAATGCCTGGACCGCTATCGGAACATCCTGCAGGTTCTCGGACTTCTTCTGGGCGGTAACGACGATTTCTTCTAAGGCAACATCCTGAGCGATAGCACCGGCACCATAAATCGCTAAAGCCAGGGCGGACACGAGTGGTGCGACCATTAGATTACAGCTCGATTTTTGCTTCATGATTAGGTCTCCAAATTTATTATTGTGTGTTCTTGAGTGACTCATAATTCAAATTCGGCTGTTTTCAGTAAAGCTTGTCAATTACGTAAAACTATCAATACTGTTCTTTGCTGTTGATACAAAGCCATCAAAGAAATATTTATCTCTCCCCGCGCTCGAGTATAGCGAGCCGCCTGACAACACAAATATCATATTCGGACGAAATTCTAGATCGTTTACCAGTAAACGAAGCTCGTGCATATATCTTCACATTGACCAAGTACAGACTGACCACTCTCCGAAAGTCCTAAAATGATACTCGCTATCTTGAAGTAAGCCTTATAGTAAGCGCAGTAAAAATCCTTGACCTCAACGAACGACATATCTGTCGAGGCATAAAGGTCAGTGACCGAGGAAGATCCATAGCGCCCACCATAGACTTCACTTACGACTTAAACTACAAAAACCCCACGAACTGGAGTTCCCTTAAAACCATGGACATTTCCTTGTGGCCCCTTCTGCTTTTGATGCTATTTCTGTTATTAACACTGCATTGTTACCGCCGACACTGGGCCAAACGGGACCTGCCACAAACCGATACCTGTAAATTTTCGGGGCAGCTGATGAAGGTTAAAAAGACCTACATTGGCTATCGGTCTGCCCACGCTAGTTGCCATCGCACCATAATCTGTTTTCCAGGCTTCATGGAAGACATACGCTATTTTCAGGAACTGTATCAAGACGACAATGTAGAACTTATTTTAGTGAATAATGCCAACTATCACTGCCCTTTTCTGGGAGTAAAAGATACCGTTGATGTCACTGAATTGGCGTGGCCCGAAAACCCCTATCAATTAGGGACAATCGAATACGATGCCTTCTATGTGGGTTTGGTACTGGAGCACCTTGCTACGGGCAGCAACATTACTCTGCACGGTCACTCCCGCGGTGGTGCCGTTGTTTTGGAAACCGGCCGGCAATACCCGAAATTAACAAACTCGACAACACGCTCTGTGAGCGCGATATTGGAAGCACCCGTGTTGCCCCAAGCGCGCATGGCAGGCAAAGGCTCAGATGCTCTTCCGCACGGATTGGCCTGCTATTTTTTACCCCTTCTACTAGGGTGGCTACGCAACAGCAGTGAAGAACGCCGTATCAAACGAATAATGGTGGGCCCGGTCACACCGTTAAAACACCAGCTTTTACTCAGTGTTGCCAACAATCCACGTACTTACGCCACGTGCGTCACTAACCTGCGCTCTATTATTGCTTGGCAGCGCACAACACCGATTGAAGCCTATAACAACTTCTCAGCGTTGACCGTAATCATGGGCGAGCACGACCATGTGCTATGCAATCACAGCATGCTGGCGAGCACAGAAAAGGGACAAGCAGTGAATAAAGGCGTGTCCATCGTAAAAACCGAGCGCACAAACCATTTCATTAGTCTTGAACGACCTGAAGTGATGCGAGCTTATTATTCTCAAATAACAAGTTAAATAATTAGAACACCAGTATGCGACACTTTTTAAAATATACACCCCCGCTGCCAGGCATTATTTTTTTGTTTTTAGGTTTTTACTGGTTGACCGATCCTGGAGCCGCAGCACAATTATCAGGCACGACGCTGTTGGATGGTATAGGCCGCAGCAGTCAGATTGGCTATATGACGGCATACTTTATGGGAGGGTGTATCATGGTTTTTGTCGGCGTCATTACCAAACAACCTATGTTACTGCAGGCCGCCGCAATGATCATCGCACTGACTGTAGTGTTTCGTGTAATCGCATGGCTGTTTTACGACGTTGAACTCGCGACACAACTAACAGTTACAGAAATTATTTTCACTACCACATTGCTCTTTAGAGCATCCAGAATGCCTCGAAATATCGGAGATGACAATAAATCAGAGCAGGCACAACAACCTGCTGAACTATAAGAAACAGGATTCATCAATGAGTACCAATCACTTTTCAGTAACCGCTGTTAGACGAACCATCACGTTAAGCGGTCTGCTTCTGGGCTCCCTCATAAATTTTTCCAACCACGCCGCTGCAGAAGCCGGTATTGATGAAAGACCCAATATAGTGGTTATCCTTGCCGATGATTTAGGCTACTCGGACATAGGTTCCTATGGCAGTGAAATTAGCACGCCCAACTTAGATCAACTGGCACGGGACGGGCTGCGCTTCAGTAATTTTCATACGACGGCTAGCTGCGCCCCGACTCGCGCCATGTTGTTAACCGGCGTCGATAGCCACCGTACAGGTGTGGCAAATATCAAAGAAGCGCTAACACCAGAACAGGCTCACTCGCCGTTTTATCGTGGTTCACTCAATCACAATGTCGTCACGGTTGCCACCCTGTTGAGAGATGCCGGATACAATACCTCTATGGCCGGAAAGTGGCACCTGGGGTATGAAAATGAATCATTGCTACCGATAAACCGTGGCTTTGAGAAAACGATCACCATGCCTTTTTCTGGAGGCGACAACTGGACTCAGCAATCTTACGTTCCACACTATGAAAAAACGCTATGGTTTGAAAACGGTAAAGAAATTAACGTGCCTGAAGACTTTTATTCTTCTAAATTCATCGTCGATAAAACCATGGAGCAGCTAGAAAATAATCTGCACACGAATGAAAAGGACAGAAAACCCTTTTTTTCTTACGTATCCTTTCAAGCAGTACACATACCGATACAAGCCCCTAAAGCATTCACTGAAAAATATATTGGAAGCTATAAAGATGGCTGGCATGTTCTGCGTAAAAATCGCCAAAAAGCCGTTAAAAATCTGGGGCTTTTATCCGCTAGCGCCCCCATGAAGCGCATGCCATCAACGACCGACTGGGATGAGCTATCAGAAGAAGAAAAACGTTTCAATGATAAGCGAATGGCCGTATATGCTGGCATGGTGGATGCCATGGATCATCATATTGGCCGTCTCATACAATACCTAAAAGACTCAGGCCAATACGACAACACCATCATTATGTTCACCTCCGATAACGGCCCGGCAGCAGCTGAAGTGCCCCCGCTTTGGTTTAAAATGCTAGGCTACAATAATGACTACAACACACTGGGCGAGCGTTATAGTTACAACACACTTGGAATCAGTTTCGGCAGCGCGGCAGCTTCACCTTTAGGTCACTATAAATTCCATTCTGGCGAAGGCGGCATGCGCGTCCCCTTAATTGTCAGTGGCGCACAGCTTGCCGACTCTCACCGGGGAAACATCAGCCACAGCAAAGCCTTTGTAAAGGATCTGGCGCCGACGATTCTTGCTCTGGCAGGCACCCAGCATCCCGGCACGCAATACCAGGGCAGGCCAATCGAGGCCAGTACGGGTAAAAACCTACTACCAATTTTCAAAGCAAGCACCGACTCTGTCTACACAGATGAAGACATTATCGCTTATGAAATTGGCGGTAACGCAGCACTCATCAAAGGTGACTATAAAATCACCCTAAATCGAGGCGGCACAAACGATGATCGCTGGCACCTTTATAACATCACACAAGATCCAGGGGAGACTGAAAGGCTAGAAACTATCGAACCAGCTGTATTTTCAGAGCTGCTCTCCGAATATGAAACCTACGCCAGAGAAAATGGTGTCATACCAACACCACCCAACTATCATCAACCGATTCAAATTCTAAAAAATGGTCTTAAAGCCAAATTGGTAAATAGTATGAATACTCCGATTGGAATATTTATCGTTTTAATTATAGCTGTAATCGTCATTGTCCCGATCGCTCGAAAGACTATCATTAAGTAAAGATGTGCAGTTAATAAAAGACACCTCACTCAGTCAGCCAAGCCTTGGCTGAATATGATACATACGAAGGTGAGCTGATATAGTAATTTATTGACATGAGATATTCCCACCCACCCTATCATCCTTTCACCCATTAGGGTGTTCTGAAAGAGACAAAAGCTATGAACTTTATAACCGACCCCCGATTTAATTTCGCTCGCCAGCAAATAAACGCAGTTAATGAAGAAGGCTATACTTCAGTGCTCGATGTATTTCAAAGAGCCTGTACTGAATTCGCTGACGATATTGCATTTACCTGCATGGGGCAGGACATCAAGTTTCGTGAAATTGACAATATGTCTGCAAAATTCGCCGCCTACCTGCGAAACGATGGTGGCTTGGAGCATGGTGATCGGGTGGCTATTCAACTAACTAACCTTATTCAATATCCCGTAGCGGCATGGGGCATTCTGCGCGCGGGTCTGGTGCTGGTAAACACCAACCCCATGTATACCGAAAGAGAGTTGCGTCACCAATTTCAGGACAGCGGTGCTAGGGCGTTAATCATACTGAGTGACTTTGTTGCTGCGGCGGAAAAAGTGATCCCCGATACAGATATTAAACTAGTCGTCTCCACCAATGTCTTGGATATGATAGAGGCGCAGCCGGCTGCTGAATACAAACTGGAAAAATCCGTACGGGTAGTGACCTTACCCAGCGCTATCTCCCTTGGTGAAGGTAAAAAACTGCCACAAATTCGCCCCACCCTGAACGATCTGGCCGTACTGCAATACACCGGCGGCACTACAGGCGTTGCCAAGGGCGCAATGCTTAGTCATGGCAATATCATTGGCAGCGTAGCACAGAGTAAAAAACACTTTGCAGAAGCCAACACAACCAATAGCGGCCTGCTCATTGCGCCACTGCCGATTTACCATATCTTCGGATTTTGTGTCTATCTCTGTTCCAACTTTGCCTCCGGAGGTAGGTCTGTACTGATTCCCGACCCGCGTAATCTCGATGGATTACTCGATGTTATGATAGCCTTTCCGTTCACCGGCTTTGCGAGCGTTAACTCTATGCTTGTCGGGTTAATGAACAACAAAAAGTTTGATCAAGTAGACTGGTCACATCTGCAATGGACTGGTGTCGGCGGCGCTGCTCTGGTACCGGACGTTGCCGAACAATGGGAACGCCGGACTAACACCAAATTGATTGAGGGTTACGGCCTTTCCGAAACTACCGGCAATTTAACTCTGAATATGCCCTCAACACGTCGTATTGGCACCGTGGGTAAACCAATGGGCTTTCAGGAAATAAAACTGGTAAACGATGCAGGCCAGCAAGTGGCAGAAGGCGAAGAAGGTGAAGTATGGGTTCGTGGGCTTCAAGTGATGATGGGTTATTGGGAGCGCCCTGAAGCCACAAACGAAGCGGTCGACCCCGAAGGTTTTTTTAAAACCGGTGATGTTGCAGTAAAGCTGGATGACGGTTTCTATAAAATCGTTGACCGGATCAAAGATATGATTCTGGTGTCTGGCTTTAATGTGTACCCCAACGAAATCGAAAACGTTATTACCAGTCATCCTGATGTACTGGAATGCGCTGTGGTGGGCGTTAAGAATGACAAAACAGGGGAAGCGGTAAAAGCGGTAGTCGTGCGCAGTAATAGCGATTTAACGGAAGCCGAGCTTACAGCGTTTTGCCGTGAAGGTCTTACCCCATACAAGGTACCAAAGCTTATTGAATTTCGTGAAGACCTGCCCAAGTCCACCGTCGGTAAAATTTTACGCCGCGAGTTGCGTTAGATCACAGCAAAGGATTGGGCCTGTTTACAAAGCTCAATCCTGGCCGTTATTGCGGGTCAATAAATCCAGGTTTAATGCATTCATCTTGTCCGGACGATTCAAGGTAACCCTGGCTATCCCCTGTTCAACTTGATAGTCAATCACACTACTCATCGTTAACACCAAGACCTGCAGCCGTCTTGCCATATAGGGTTTTTTTAAGGGCCTTGAAAATACCGCGCTTCTTTTCAGCCAGATCACTCATCATCTCTAGGGCGGTAGGAATCAAATCCTCTTCACTGCAAACCTCATCGATAATATTGACTGCCAAACCTTCAGCGCTGGTATAACGTTTACCAGTTAGCACGGCATCACGGCAGACAGAGGCGCTCAGTTTATCTTTAGCCATCGCCATCTCAGCGGCGCCAATAGGTACACCAACATCCACCTCGCTAAAGCAGAACCAACCTCTGTCGTTACGCATGACCCGGTAATCGCAGGCCAACGTCAGAAAGGCTCCTGCGGCAAATGCATGACCGTTAATAGCGGCAACGGTAGGCATTTTAAAATTCATCAGCCGGCCAAATAACTTCTTGAGTGCTTTATTAAAAACTTCAATTTTTTCAGGAGCATATTGCATCACTACTGGCACGTTAAGACCTACCGAAAATGCCTTACCCGAACCCGTAATAACCAGCGCACCAGGCCCATCTCCTACAACAGCTTCCACACTGTCGAGCGCTTCATGCATGGCTGCCACCAGTTTCTCATCAACGGCATTACCCTCGGGGGCATTGATGGCTAAAATATGGATATTCCCCTGATGGGATAACTGAATCATAAACTCGTTCTCACTATATACTGTATAAATACATTCACGTTAGATAAACAACTCGCCTTCAACTTTCACTATCAGGGTGCCTCGAATTAACCTAAGCGCCCTTTCGACTCATGCAGAGAAGGCTTCGTAAACCAAACCGAACTCTTCAAGAAACTACAGGAACCAGACCGTTTTCAAAACGGCAGGAGTAGTCGTTCGAAGAAACTTCTAGCCCTCGGTTCCGATTGCCGCTTCAGCAGCGGCAATCGGATGTTTTCAATTCACACTATCGTCACTGCTATTTGATGCGCTATACCAGATCGGCGAAGACCAAGCGCGCTCTTGAATAGTTGCCGGCACACGAGGGTCAGGTTCACGACCCAAGCGAATCGCATCGTATGTTGACCAGCGACAGGTCGGATTCATAAGCACACGAACATAGTAGAAAGCGCCCTGCCCCGCATCATAGGCGGGATCATGCCATACAGTTTTCAATTCGTTAGCACCGCCCCCTTCAAAACTACACGATGCCAGATCAACCGTGGAACCATTATCCGTGCAGCGCCCTGTAGTCGGGTTTACCGCTACATCACCGGCACAGGCAATATCGACAACTTTCTCGTGGGTTTCTCCGTGCTCATCAATCCACCCTTTCACCATTTGCACCCGCTGCAAGGGGGCATCCATCGGATCGCGAGCAGCCCAGACGAAAAAGCCCGGAGAAGATGGGGAGACACGGTCAGCACGCAATACCCCCCCCATGGGAACAGCACTGTTAGCTAATTGCTCAATCGCATTGTGTTGTGCTTTGAGCGTCTCATCGATATCCCAGCCCGCGTAAAAACGCAGCGCCATACGAGGGCCTGACGTCGCATAGGTTTCACGCCGCTGCATGCCTGAAAATATCGCATCGCGCGTGTTCTCCTCCGCCCATACAGCGGCAAGGCCACCGGAACCATGACCGGCTAGTCGCTGCGATTTGAAGGGTATATCATCCTCCACACGCAGACGCCTCAGTGCAGGAGAAGTTACCGCACCGACTTTGCCGGTGAAGTCCCACTCTTCGGCGTCACCCGGGTTCCCGTTATGTCCGTCGGTGGCTGCGATGAAGCCGAAGGCCATCGGGTTAAAGCCCATTTCACGCTCCAACTCCATGCCGATCTTCAAGCCCTGACGCGCGAAGGACGATTTCAAGGCGCAACCGGTTTCTTCTCCTGTTTCACAGGGCTTCAGAACCTGCTCGAAGGCACACTCTTCATCTGTCGCACCCACACCCAGTGCGCATTCGGACGCCCCTTTCACCTGATACATCTCAGCAAGCGGTTCACGCTTCATGCGCAGGCGCCAGTCATCTTCACTGTAAGTACCCCCATCCCAGGTATGTCGACTGTAAAAGAGCCCCCAGCCTTTGTTCATATTGTGGGGAATGGTCAGAAAGTCGCAGTCTTCGGTACAGGACGCTTCCAAGCCTCGCCATAAATCGATTGCGTTAGTGACGTCCAAAGCGGAAATGGCATATGGTGGAAGATTTTCGCCATTGAAAATTACGTTTCGGTGGTGCTTACCTGAGCGTTCGAGAGGCGGCGAGTATTCATAGGCCGCAAAGGTGGTAAATAGACCTGGCTCATTGTGGCGATCGGCGAGCTCAATATAGCGCGCCCAATCCGACTGGGCGTCTTTAAGGCAGCGAGCTTCGCGCTCATCACCGCGACAGATCGGTAAACGCTGACCCGGCTCGCGGAAGCGCTTGCGATAAACGCCCACCGGCTGAGACGGATCCGGCTCAAAGTCACCGCGAGTCTCCCGCCCCTCAATGAACAGTGCAGTCGTATACCCTGGCGTTTCCAAAAACCAACAGTTGAAACGATCAAACAGGCCGAGACCGACTTCATCGCAGCGATTACGCGTGCCAAATCCCTCTGCGTGATCCGTGATGGCAACAAAGTCCAGCGGGCGAGCAAGCTGCATCAGTTCACCGCCTGGGCTGCGCAGCGACTCTCCACGAGCAAAGCGGTAGGCATCATCAATCGTTGCTGTCGTACCGAACCACATGGCATCCATACTCTCCACTGTATGGACATGAAGCTCACCCCAATAGACGTTTTTCAGCGGATTGTAATCCTGTTGAACTAACTCATGGGGTGCGGGAACTTGTACGCGACTATCATCCTGCAGAGCGTAATCCGCCGGCGCCGTTGCCGGCACGATCTGCTGCGCGGCTTTATCAAGTGGCCGCCACACTACCGACCACAGCAGCAGGGCAAACAATAGAACAATGACGACAAGTCCAAATATAACCTTTTTCAGCATCGGAATAATACTCCAGACATCGGATTAACAATCGTAACGTATGTGTCCACGCCATCACTACAGAGACAATATAAGTTGTTGGCCGAACAACAGACGGGGCTTCTTGCATGTTTTTGCCGCCTGACACCACCATATTCCGTGGCACAGGTCGAATGTGGGTAATAGCCTTTCAGGTCTGCCTGATAGTCTTGCTGGGTCATTTACCAGTACTCCTTAGTGTTTTGTTAAGCGCCTGTCTAGATCGGCGATTTCGGGTCAATAAATCTTGGCGCACGTTTTTCAAAGTTGGCGGTTACCGCTTCAATAATTTTCTTTTCATGCCCTCATCCTTTTACTTCGTGCGATACAGTTGGAACTGCTGTTTTCCAAGACGCCAGGAAGGGGCATGGTTGCAAACACCCAGAAAACCTATGTCTTCCAGAAGGATGTCCGCCTCTGACTTCTGGCTTTCTGGAATAGCTTTGTAACAATCAATGATCCGCTGCAGACGCCATGCACCATAGGTCCTGACAGGACGGGTAAGCTCTTGTGTCAACAGGTATGTGTCAACCTTGCCAAGCCTCGGCTCTACCTGCTCGTTCATCGCCATTTCAGGGATTCGCGCATCCGCCGCATTCAAGAGCGCCTTGGAAGAATGGCCATAGGCCTTGCCCAAGAAAGCCAGGGCCTCTTTCATGGTATCGGCGAGATAAAGCTCACCCTCTCCGGAAATACCCGCCGCACTGTGCATATTGGTGACCCACTGGCTCAGATGGGTACAGTGTCGGCGCATATACATACTGGCTTCACAGGGGTCCATGTAGAGATGGCCCCACATGGCATTCATCATGCCCAGGTCCGCAAGACACGGACGGTCACCCAGCAAAAAAGGAACATCCTTCAGATGCTTTCCCAGCAGATCGCAGAATGTGTGCGTGATCTTGATGGATTCCTGTTGAATTTCTTCCCGGTCCAGACCGAGCTTAGGCAAACGCGCCTGAATACCCGCAGTCATCCCTTCCATCATTCCGTCTGCCAGCTCGCGAAGTCCAGCATCTTTAACACCTTTCGCACCCAGGCTTGCAAACATGTCGAGGGCCCATATTCTGGTATCTTCAGGAACCCAACGGTAGTAAATCATCGCTCCGGCAAAATATTCGTCTGCCAACGTCTCGATGAGTGTTGCGACCGTTGCCAGGGTTGGGTCTTCAGGAAGAATGGAACGTTCCGGGTGACGCTTCTCAAGCGCTTCCACAATATCGCATCCATCTTTCAGAACTTCTCCATCTGGACAGAAAATCACTGGGAATAAGTGATCGCCGGTCTCCGGGATCACTCTTTGGCTGATGGTTTCTATATTCGATCCGATCTCCCGATAAGGAAGACGCTTATACTGGAGGCAAGCTCGTACTTTGGCGGAATAGTAAGATGGTTGGGAACCAACCAGTTCATAATCTTTAATTGTTTCTGACATAATCTAGTGCCCTGCATCTCAGTGCTGTTGACGTTTACTTTTGCAATATTGAACGCGCGCCGGCCTTGAACGATCCAGACCGGCGAAGACCAGGCACGTTCCCACAGGGTTTCACTCAACCGTGTTTTCATTGTCATCCTCGAGACCATTTATATTGCGCGGTTTCATTAAAGTCGCTTCAACTGGGGCGGCTTCCAGCTTCGCTCCAACATGGCTTTCTCGGGGCCGTACACTCTCAATGTAACTCGAGTGAAAGACTCACCCGCCGGTAACCAGTTGCCAACCATTCCCTCAGGAGGCTTGCCACCGATCAGAATCCGCAGGCTGCCATCGTTTTCGTAGATCAAGTCCTCTGAGTTACCGCTGATGGCATAGCGGTCATAGTCGTTGAGCATCAGGTTGGCGTCCTCGTCGTAAACTGTGAGCGACCAGAAATACCTGGCTGGCGGAGTTTGTCCCGACGGAAAGTGGAGTTCGTAAGTATGCTCGCTGGTAATGCTGTCGCCGTTCTGATCTTTATCCCTGGCCATATACATGGCTTCCTCTGCATCATTGGCGACAATGCCCCGCATCGACTGAATGGCTCCGCGCATATAAAAATTTCCGTGAACGCCGGAGCGCCCGAAGCCCACTGGTGGCACACCCCAACCGTTGACCTTTCTATCTTCACTGCTCCTGTAGGCGCGCATGATCATGATGCCATCAAGCACTGCCTTGGCCAGACCTGCCTGCTCATTTTCCTCTGCCTGGTATACATCCTGGTCCGGTCCAATATGTAGCTCGGCCCAATCTTTCAAATATCGCTGATCACGCTCAGGCACACCATTGACGGTCATCGCGTGATTGACGGTGCGCCAGAAAGACATCGGATCTGAGATCACCATTTTTTTAATGTAACTCACCACATCGGATTCAAGCAGAACATCACTCAGATCGCCAACATCAGCAACAGGCGGGTGCGCAGGTGGGGGGGGATTTTCCTTACCCCAGTCACTCAAGCCCACAATCTGCATTTGTGACTGTATGGCTGCAACCGCTGCCTGATCACTGGGGCCATTGAAGTCAGCATAAATTCTGGCCATGGCATAAAACCAGGGGGTTGGATTATGGGCTACAAACTCCACATCGTCGGGCAAGTCTCCCTGCCAATTCGGCGGCACGATGGCATAGTTACCGCCACCATTGCCGTGGAGAAGCTTGCTGATATAGGCAAAGTTGTCTGAATCAAAACCCGCCAGTTCAATTGCAAAATATCGGTCACCCGGAATCTCCGGTACCGTAATAATGATCGGCTGCTCTTTGGCGTATACCCAGGCAGGTGAGTAGAGCGTATCGGCATTCGGCGCACCACCGTCGCGATAGTTTTTAGGATCGACAAACGTCGCGTGCCAGAACTTGTTAATCGCGTCCACCGGTACTTGCTGACCCTCTGGCGCTTCAGGCTGACCCCACTTATAGCGAAGCACTGTGTTCAAATAATAGGGAAACGCGTAAATCAGTGCGTCCACACCTTTGCTGTAGGCGTACTGCTGGCGCCAGTCTTTATTGAAATTGACCTGCCAGTAACTGCCACCGGCAACGGCTAACATCACCACCAGAGCAGCACAAATTTTTATCGGTTTTAATTTCATTCCTTCACCACTTACTTTTCATTAATTTCTTTGCCTCTAAGAGACGAAAACTCGGTACAACACACCCTCTACACCACTGGTCGAGTAGCAATCACGATTCAGACCAGGGTAAAAGGCCATGGCTGCCGGGTAACGAGTGCCTGTCGCTGTACGTCCTTTTTCTTCACCCGTTTCTATATCAATAACAACAGCATCAACGGTTTTATCATCCAGCACATCATCAAGGACGACTTCACCCGTGTTGGGGTAATACAACACCTGATTGGAATTAGCGATATCGTGAACCCACAATTCCTCAAAGTCCCCCGCCCCATTAAATCGCCAGGCGCCGGTTTTTCTATTATTTGTATCAAAGGTCAACAAGATTTTTTTATCTTGCACGTAGAGCGGAGATGCGTTGTGTCCGCCATAGGGTAATTCAAACGGCGTTAACACATCGGTTGAATTACTATCTGTAGTGGATACTCGGTGTACACGCACCGGAGCGCTACAGGATTTGGAAAAGGCCATTGGCTGGGTTCCAACAGGATAGGCACCCATGATCGTTTCTAGAGGTGGAGTGTCACCCATATCCATGAACCAGACACTGTCATCGCCCACGGTGTTACACCAGGCAAAGCTTTGGTCTTCACCGGGCAAGTCATAGGAAGCACTCCAGTTTTCATCCAGAATCAGGTTTTGGTCTTTGTAAATCAGGCGATGAATATGGGTCGGCGTAGTGGCGTAAACAAATTCGCCCTCCGGCGTCAGATCGACACAAAAGCGGCCAATCGAAGCGCCTACAAATTCAACACGTTTGACCACCTGCATGCTGCATGGATCAAAAACGGTAAAGACTGACTTTTTACTGTGCTCGTGCTCAAGATTACGCGTAATCATCATGCCATCAGATAACAAACTGATACCGTTGTGCGCATGGTCCATCGGCAGTTCCATCTCCGCAATAAGCTCAAGATCCAAGTTGAGCTTATGAATGCGATTACCGAACCCGGTGATAATAGTGCCATCTGCCAGCACAGCTGCCCCACCACACCAATTGTGGCCGCCAGTAGATAATTCGGGTGATGAATTCACCACTTCAAGGGTAATCGGGTCGACCTCCTCCACCCAACCAATGGAGACATCGGCCTGTCTAGGTACAGAACCGCCAAAAACAAATAACCTGTTGTCAGCATTAAAGGTGCCGACCACCCATCGATCGTTTGCAAACTTGCGGGAGGTAACATGTAGACTCTCACCTGACTGAATGTTCAGGCCGGGGCTTCGTGCATGTTTTTGGCGTCTAATGCCACCGTACTCAGTGGCACAAGTGGAATTTTGGTAATAGCCCTTCAGCTCTGATTGATAGTCTTGCTGGGTCATAACCCCTGCACTCCCTAGTATTTGTTATTAATTTCTGGGTTGGCCGCCTGCCCAAATTGGCGAAGACCAGGCCCTTTCCTGAATGGTTGCCGGTACACTCGGATCTGGTTCTCTGCCAAGCCGAATGGCATCAAAACTTGACCAGCGACAAGTGGGATTCATTAACACGCGCACATAATAAAAGGCACGTTGATCGGGGTTGTAATCCGAATCACGCCAAAGCGTTTTTAATTCGGTGGCACCGGTGCCAGCACTGAACTGGCAGGTTGCCATATCTACAACTGCACCATTATCGGGGCAACGACCGGTTGCCGAATCGACTTGCAAGCCATCAGCACAGGCGATATCCACGACTTTTTCATGGGTTTGACCGGCTTGATCAATCCAGCCTTTAACCATTTGAATGCGTTGCAGGGGAGCATCCATGGGGTCGCGCACCGCCCATACAAAAAACTCGGGACTCTGAACGCTAGCGCCACCGGATTGATTAACTTTGACGTTTCCACTGGCAAGAAGCACTCTCCCCATCGGGACAGCGTGGTTCTCTAAATAAGGCATCAGTTCGGGGGCATCAATCATCGCCTCCTCGATGTCCCAACCGGCATAAAAACGCAGTGCAATACGCGGCCCAGAGGTGGCATAGGTTTCGCGGCGTGCGAGCGCGTCAAAAATAGCTTCACGAGTATTTTCTGGCGCCCATACCGCAGCCAGACCACCGGCGGTGTTGAATTTGAGAGAGGACTTATAAGCTTTATTTTCTGGGTTACCCTGTCTCAGACGACGCAGTGCGGGAGATTGAACCGTGCCGGCCGAGCCGCGATAATCCCACTCCTCAACATCCCCCGGGTTGGAGTTATGGCTGTCAGTGGCCGCGACAAAGCCATTTTGTAGAGGATTAAAACCAAGTTCCTGCTCAAGCTCTAGCCCCACTTTCATGCCCTGGCGAACGAAGCCGGATTGAAACGCGCAACCTGTCGTCTCTCCCGGCTGACAGGGGTCCAGAACCTGCGCAAAAGCGCACTCTTCATCTGTTGCGCCAACTCCCAGCGCGCATTCCTGTGAGCCTTTGATCTGAAAAATTTCGGTTAGGGGTTCGCGTTTTTGGCGCAAGCGCCAGTCGTCCTCGCTGTATTTTTGACCATCCCAGGTATAACGGGAATAGGTTAGCCCCCAGGCTTTGTTCGGGTTATGGGGGATGGTCAAAAAGTCACAGCCGTCTTCTATAGCGCAAGTCGCTTCAAGTCCCTTCCACAGCTCAATGGCATTGGGCACATCAAAGCTGGAAATGGCCCGTTCAGGCACAATATTGGAGCGGTAAATAACATTGCGATGATGCTTACCCTGATCCGGCAAGCCTGGAGAAAACTCGTAGGCGATCAGTGTGGTTAACTCGCCGGGGTCGTAATAGTCGTCGGCAAGCCGGACATAACGCGCCCAATCCCTGTAGGTATTATCATAACACCGCTGAGCCGCATCCTTGCCCCCTTTACAGGTAGGCATTTGGCTCAAATCGAGAGGCTGACGGAGCTCGGCCTGATAAACACCCGCTGGCAGCGAAGGATCGCCAGGTTCGGCTGTACCACGAGCCCCATCAACAAAAATAGAGAATAGGGCCGGGTTATCCAGCCCCATCAGCCAACAGGTCGCGCGCTCGCGAAGCGACAGGTTTAGATCATCGCAATGCGTGCGGCTACCGAAGCCTTCGGCGTGATCGGTAATTGCGACAAAATCCAGTGGGCGACTCAACTGCATCATCTCACCTCCGGGGCCTAACAGAGGGTCACCTTTGGCGAAACGGTAGGCATCCTCAATGCTGATTTTATTGCCCATCATACTGGCATCAAAACTCTCCGCAGTATGCAGATGCAGCTCACCCCAATAGAGGTTCGTCTCACTGGTAGCTATAGCACCGGTAGCCGATACCTCTCCGGCAGGCTCCGCGTACGCGTTGAGATAGGGGGCCACCACCTTGCTGTCATCCTGCTGAGCAAGGTCGCGAGGTGCAGTGCCGGGCCCAACCTTATCGAGAACGGCATACATAGGAATCACAAATTTGACGGCAACGACGCCCCCACCCAACAGCAGAACAGCTAGCACGCTCAAACTCAGTTTTTTCAGCATGGATATAACCTCCAACACCATGGCCATGACCGGGGAATTTTATTTTTCTTTGATCATTCGATTATAGCTTCCCACCCAACCGTCTATGTATCATGTTCGGACATTCAATAAAGAACTTCAGCCCTCTATAAACTCATCGCTGCGCTTAACCCAACGCCCTGCGGCCGAAAATGATATACCCGATTATTTAAACGGCACCTATACTTCCAGACCTTTAATCACAGTCGCAAGAGAAATACCCATGAAGAAAGAAGAGAACGAATTAGTCGACGTTCTTATCGTCGGTGCAGGTCTGGCAGGTATCGGCAGCGCCTGCCAATTGCGCCGCAGGTCACCCGAACTGAGCTTTACCATACTGGAGGCTCGCTCTGTAAGCGGAGGTACATGGGACTTATTCCGCTACCCGGGGATTCGTTCTGACAGCGACATGTACACCTACAGTTATGGCTTTAAGCCTTGGGTAAATAAATCTGCCATCGCTGATGGTGATACCATTCTCGAGTACATTCGTGAAGCGGCAGACGAGCATGACCTCAATCAACATATCCGCTACAACCACAAGGTCGTGTCAGCTCAGTGGTCTTCAACGGACAATCTTTGGACAGTTACCGTTACTCGTTCCGACACTCAATCCGATAATGAAGAGTCGCTGATCATTCGCTGCCGATTTATTCTCAGTTGCAGCGGATATTATGACTATGATCAGGGGTATACCCCTGAGTTTGCGGGTATAGACGACTTTCAAGGTGAGATTGTTCACCCGCAACACTGGCCAGAGCAACTGGACTATAAAAACAAACGTGTTGTTGTGATCGGCAGTGGTGCTACAGCAGTAACCCTAGTACCAACCATGTCTGAAGACACCGCCAGCCTGGTGATGCTGCAGCGCTCACCAACCTATATCGCTAATGTACCCGGTGAAGATCCCTGGCTAAAACCCTTAATAAAGTTTTTGCCTGCTAGTTGGGTATTTCGTTTGATTCGCTGGAAAAAAGTATTGCTACAGCAATATATCTATCGCTTATCCAGAAAGAACCCCAAGGGCTTACGCCGTTTCTTACTCAACAAGATCCGCGAAGAATTGGGGCCCGATTACGACGTGGATACCCACTTCACACCCGACTATAACCCCTGGGATCAGCGCCTGTGCGCTGTACCCGATGGCGATATATTTGCCGCCATTCGAGAGGGGCGAGCTGAAGTGGTCACCGACCATATCGATAGTTTTAACAGCAAGGGGATCGCTTTAAAATCCGGTAAACAGCTGGATGCGGATATTGTGGTTGTGGCAACGGGCCTGAAATTGAAATTCGGCGGCGATATCGCCTACAGCATTGACGGCAAGGAAGTCGATGTAACGGAAAGATATGTCTACCGAGGCATGATGTTATCGGATATTCCCAACATGGCAATGAGCGTTGGTTACACGAATTCCTCATGGACACTGAAGACCGATCTCACCGCCAAGTACGTCTGCGGATTGCTTAAAAAAATGAATCGCAATGGCTATACCAGCGTAACGCCCACCATCACAGATAAAATGGGCGAAGTACCACTGCTGGATTTTGACGCCGGCTATGTGCTTCGAGCACAAGATATCATGCCCAAAAACGGTGACAGGGATCCCTGGAAAAATAACGATAAATACACCAAAGACTTTGTCAACTTAGAATTAAAACGTAACAAACACAGCGAACTGACGTTTCGTTAATAGCAGAGGTCAAACCATGAAAAGCAAACTATTCAAATTTGGTACAGCGGTCGTTGCCGTTATCGCAATTTTTGTCATTGCCTTACCCACTATCGTGCACAAGTTGGGTCTACATCCTGAATACACAGGCGAAACCCATCAACTGCCTGCCGGCACGCGCGCACTCATAGTAACCACCAGTCACGGGGTGCTAAATGCTCCGGGAGAAACAACGGGTAAAGCTACCGGTATCGCTCTTTCAGAGTTGACACACCCCTATTACAGCTACCTGGATGCCGGCATGCAGATTGATGTCGCCAGCATTAAGGGCGGTCAAATTCCAGTGGACCCCAGCGGCCTGGGCCGTGTCATGATCAGCCCTGAAGACAAGCGCTATCTCAATGACCCCACCCTGCTTGCCAAGGTGGAAAACTCTCTGCTGATTGATGATGTAGACTTCACCCAGTACGACGCCATTTTTCTCGTCGGCGGTTGGGGCGCAGCTTATGACTTGGGTTATTCAGAAGTGTTGGCCAATAAATTAGGTGATGCCTATTACGGTGCTAAAGAGCCACTCATGGGTTCTGTATGCCACGGTGCCCTGGGCTTTATCGACGTAAAAGACCTTAATGGTAACAAGCTGATAGCTAGTCGTCCCATGACAGGCGTCACCGACAAACAGGTCAAAGAGCTGGGGATTGAACTTACACCACTGCATCCAGAAACGGAGCTGCGTAAAGCTGGTGCGGTCTTTGAAAGCCAAACGGCGTTTCGTGATGTTTTCGCAACCCACGTGGCTATCGATGCCGAGCAGCGTTTTATAACCGGGCAGAATCAAAATTCAGGTTTGGAAACCGCGCAAAAGATGATTGCGATTATGGCTCGTCGATAGCAACTAGTTTCCTCAATAAACGACAAACCCCATAACTGCGAGATGGAGAATTCAATAATGTACCGAGTGACTTACCAGATTGGAGTGTTAGCTGCTATTGCGCTAATGAGCGGCTGTTCAGGCGACCAGGCGCAGGAGCAAAGGCGCAACGAAGCGTATCAGTACTACCGCACGACGAACACGGTTATTCCGGTGGACAATGAGATCATCTCGTTTCCATCTCCGCCTTTATCATCAGAGCCCAGTGACAGTCGACCAGAATCCAACCCGGACCGTAACGCCTACTTCGGCGATCTGCATGTGCATACAACACTGTCTTTTGATGCCGCGGCTTTTGGGACCACCGCCACACCAGCAGATGCTTACCGTTATGCTCAGGGTGAGGCGATCATGCACCCCGGCGGCTTTGAATTACAACTGGCACAACCACTGGATTTTTACGCGGTGACCGATCATGCCATCATGCTGGGACTGGTGGTAGAGGCCGCCGACACCAGTACAGAATTCTCGCAATACGAATTGTCCGAGTCCTACCACAACATCAATGATTCTGTTGATGGCGGGTTACTCGATATGAATAATAGAAATCTTATCTTCGACAACTTTTTCAGTGACGTAGTCGCCAACCTGCTCGACGGCACCTTTGACAACGCCACCGTTAACAACGTCAGTAAATCGGCGTGGATCGAGACAGTAGAAGCCGCCAACGCCGCTTACCAGCCTGGCCAGTTCACCACCTTTGCGGCTTACGAATTCTCTTCATCTTCCGGGGATAAGGAAAATCTGCACCGCAACGTTATTTTCCGTAGTGCAGACCGTTTACCCGCAGTGCCCTTCTCCCGCCTGAACAGCATCAACCCCGAGGGCCTTTGGGACTGGATGGATACCCTGCGCGACCAAGACATAGAAAGCCTGGCGATTCCACACAACAGTAACGGCTCCAACGGTGCCATGTTCGCCTTTACCGACTGGGCAGGCAACAATATCGATCAGGAGTACTCGGACCAGCGCATGCGCAACGAACCCTTGGTCGAAATTACCCAGATTAAAGGCACATCTGATACTCATCCACTGCTGTCAAAAAATGACGAGTGGGCAGATTTTGAAATCTCTCCCTTGCGAGTCGCCTCTTCCTTACCCAGTGAAATTCAGGGCAGTTATGTACGTAACGCCTGGCAGCGCGGCTTGTTTATGGCCGAGACCAATAGCACCAACCCCTACAAATTTGGCGTCATTGGTTCCAGCGACACTCACACTGGCGCAGCGGCATTGGAAGAGGATAACTACTCCGGAAAAATTGGCATGATGGACGCTACCCCAGAGAAACGCGGTTCTGTACCTGCAAGCTTTCTCTATGGTTCCCTGATCAAATTGGCCGCCCCCGAAATGATTGACGAGGTAGACGGCAAGAACTACCTGGATTTCCAGGGCTACAAGTACTGGAGCGCCTCAGGTATTGCCGGAGTATGGGCTGAAGAGAATACCCGCGAAGCCATTTATGATGCGCTGCGCCGCAAGGAAACCTTTGCGACCAGTGGCACTCGCATTAAGGTAAGGTTCTTCGCCGGTTACCATCTGGCCGATGTACAACTGGACAGCCCTGATCTGATCAGCCGTGCATACCAAAACAGTACAACGATGGGTGGCACCCTCCATCCTAGTGATAACCATGCCAGCGATGAAGAGGCCAGCGAAGGTCGCTCACCCACTTTCCTAACTTGGGCCATAGCCGACCCAAATACCGCCAAGTTGCAACGGGTGCAAATTATCAAAGGCTGGCTTGAAAACGGTGAACACCAGGAACAGGTGTATGATGTGGCCTGCTCCGATGGCTTGAGTGTTGACCCACAGACACACCGCTGCCCCGACAACGGCGCACGAGTCAACCTGGATGATTGTTCGATCACGGCTGGTGTTGGCGCCGCCGAACTGAAAACCCTGTGGCAGGATCCCAGCTTCACCCCCGGACAAGAGGCATTCTATTACGTGCGCGTAATAGAGAACCCTGTCTGCCGATGGTCCACCTGGGATGCCGTACGCACGGGGGTTGCACCGCGATCAGACATACCAGCCACGATGCAGGAGCGCGCCTGGTCTTCACCCATCTGGTACAGCGCATCGGGGCAAGACAACAATTTTGTACATTGAGGTAGTTATCGGGATAACGATACCTATTACATCGGTCGACGTAATGATAATCGGCGCCGGCCGGAGGCGAAGGAGACAAGAAGAGAGGGCGTAAAGTGAGTCATCATTTGTGTTACCTTTATATGGTAAAACACAATAACGATAAGCGCTGAGAGCACAATAAAATGCAAAAACTAACACTGCGAGATTTCGCCGCCAGGGGTTTTAGAGCAACACTGAAAAGGCTTGGCATCAATCCTATAGAGCTAATTGAAACCGCTATTTCGCAACGTGAGCCCGCTGCCAACGTCACTCAACCTGATCCTTCTCCCCATACTATTCACGAATTGATTGAAACAGCGGTGGCTATGTCTGGAGACCAAGAGTTAGCGTTGCGAATTGGTAAAGGTTTGGATATGACCGAGTATGGCACTTATGGATTTGCCATCATGAGCAGCATAAATATGAGGGCTGCCCTCGAGCTCTTTCTTCGCTATGGGCAAACATTCATTGATGGCGCTCATTGGAGTCGCGCACAATACAAAGACGGCCTCATCGTGCGCTTGCATCAGGATACAGGTACCGATTACCAGAAAAGGCTTGTGACTGAATTGGTTTTTTCAAATATCCATGCCTTCTGTCGATCACTGGTCGCTCAACCACTCGAAGGCCTCAGTGTACATTTCAATTATCCCAGACCTGCGTGCGCTGCTGCTTATAAAAATCAATGGCCAATACCGTTGGAGTTCGATCAGGAATACAGCCAGATATTTCTACCAAAGCGCTGGCAAGATCAACTCACCAGGACCGGAAACCCAACGACTCACGTTCTGTTTACGCAGCAGTGCGAAGAAATTATTGAAGGCATGTCAAATGTTAAGGAGGTCTCGGCAAACGTTCGCCGTTTACTTATCCTTTCGGCTGGGCAATTTCTAAATATTAAAGAAGTTTCTGAGCAGCTGCATATCACTGAACGCACGCTCAGGCGCCGCTTATCCGCTGAGGGGGCCGACTTCCGTACCCTCTTCGATAGCATTAAAAATACCCTTGCACAAAGATACCTGGATAACACCTCACTCAGTGTTGTTGAAATAGCCCATCTCCTGGGCTACGGCGAGGCCACAAACTTTCACAGAGCGTTTCAACGCTGGAACGGAATAACCCCCAATGAATACAGAAAGCATACCGTCTCATCGCAGCATTGAATTAGAGCCCTTGGCGATGACATCTTCCAGACAGTTTAAAATTTTATGGTTTATACCAGATAGCCGATGAATAGGCGCGCTCCTGAATAGTATCGGGAAAGTCTTCAGCCTTTTCCATTTCCATGGCCACAGCGTCATACAAAGAATGCCGCGGTGTGGGTATTTGTAAAACTCGCGCATAATAAAAAGCGGACTGCGCTGGGCTAAAATCAGGATCACGCCACAGAGTGGCCAATTGTGCTGCGCCAACAGAATTTTCATACATGGCGGTTTTTATATCCACCGTATTCTCTACCGCAGGCAATTTCCCGTTCTCATCCAATTGTCTTTCATCTGACCACGCTACATCATAAACCTTTTCTTGTGCTAATCCGGTCTCATCGACCCAACCCTTAACGATTTGAATACGATCTAAATTGGCATCAACAGGGTCTTTCATCGCTTGCACAACAAATGAAGGGGAGGTTTTCTGCGCCGCCAATTCTCCTCCCATAGGCACACCCTGCTTAACAGCCTGCTGGTAATCACTTGCCGTCTTCAGATCTTGTTCCTTGATATCCTGACTGGCGAAAAACTGTAAACGAATGCGCGGGCCGGTAGAAGCGTATACCTCTTTACGTTTCATGGCGGCTAAAATACTGCTACGGGTATTCTCTGTTGCCCAAACGGCTGTCAACCCGGATGCGGACATACTCCAACCGCTTGAGCGGCTTTTATCCGGACTTTTCCGATTATTAGCAGGGATGGAGTGGGCTGGAAATTTACCTTGGAAATTTCTCTCATTCGCTGTAGCTAGAGTGGTATGAGAATCGGTGGAACCCACTACGCCAAATTGATAAGGATTACTACCGGCTCTTTGCTCAATCATCAGACCTCGCTTTAATGCTGAGCGCACATAGTCGCCGGGCTTGGCTTCGTATGGCTGCCACTCACGCTGGATGTACCTATCGTAGGTTTCGAAATCGGCAAACTCATCATCTGGAGACAATGATGGGTGTGTTTCTGAATCACCTTTAAGCTGAGTTATCTCAACAATAGGCTCCCACTTCATTCGCAATTCAGCGTAATCTTTGTCGATCACTTCACCTCGTAGGCTCGTCTCATCAAACATAAAGCCTTTGGAAATATTTGAATTGTGAGGAATAGCAATAAAATCAGCCTCCACCAGCAGCGCCGTTTTCTCCAGCCATGCCCACAAGTCTTCGGGGTATTGACTGTCATTGACGGAAAAAGGCTGATAACGCTGTGCACTTTTTGCATCACCATCGGTGATCACAATTCGGTGCAGATTGCTGCCGCCGGGCAAGGAACTCCATTCCCAACCAATCAATGCCGAAAATACGCCCGGCTCATTGTGTTGTTCAGCCATATTTGTGATGTTTTGCCAGATATCGATCTGTGTCGACATCATTTCGGGAACCATCGACGCAGTTTCGCTTAAGCCATTTCCGGCCGCCGCTTCTGTTGCGTTCATCGGCTCTGGTAAAGCAGCGATAAACAGTGAACGAGCATCACCAGAATCAATAGCGTAATTCAAGGCCGTTCCAACGACCCATGCCTTAAGCGAATCCATCAGCCCTAGGCCGGTGTAGTCCACTCCATCGCGATGCATGGTACGTACAACACCCAGCATCTCAGCATGATCGGTTACCACCAAAAAATCCAGCGGCGTCTCAATCTTCACCTTGGCTTGATGGTAAGGATGCAACACAGGTAAGCCACGCGCATAGCGGTAGGCAGTATTCGGATCAGCTGTTAGATTGCCGTTTGTATAGGCATCCGAAGAATAGGTAGTATGTAAATGAGTATCCCCCCATAACAGCTGCTTTTCCTCTGCAGCACTCACCGATGCGATAAAACAAGCCAAGATTAAAAGTAATGTACGCATAATAATTTCCAGATTGTTATTTTTTATAGGTCTATCAACCGAAAAGGGGTTAGAGCGAAGCTCGACGACAAATCTCTGCCGCCACTAACCACAAACGGTCTTGCCCCCAAACTTCTAAATCAGGTTCACCCTCAGGACCACACAATCGGTAGGAAGGCACTCCCCAAAGGCCCATACCTTTCACCATTTCATCCTGGTGCTTTTCTATAAAGGGTTTCCACGCGTCACCGCCAAGGTGTTTTTGCGCTTCTTCCCAATCCAAGCCTACTTCCTCTACCGCGCGCCGGATATTTTTTTGTCGGTGCAGCCCCTTGCCTTCAGCAAAGGCATAGCGCATTAAAGTACTTAAGAGTTCTGTATCTTTACCGAGCGATTTCGCCCAGGGTAATAGTGAGTAGCACTGCCGGACAGGCTTGCCAATTGTTATTACCGTGTTTCCAAAAGGCACACCCATAAATTCACTCTCGCGCTTTACATCAAAGAAAATATAGGCAGCCTTGGCGGGGGTGGCAGGGACGCCCCGCATTACCATTGGCAGAACAGGTTTGTGGTGTAGGTTTATCTTGCAAGCCCGACTAAGCTCGATGGTCTTATCATAAATGATTGCGGAATAGGGGCTGTTAAGAGACGGAAAAAAATGTAAATCCAGTTCACTGGCATCAACACCGCTAATATCAATATCAGGCCGCGGTGCTATATAGGACTGACTCGGCTCTTTACACACACCCAACTCACGCAGGCGCTCCTCCAAGTGAAACAACCGATCAACACCCCAGTACCACTCGCCTGCATAGTAGAGCATCGCGCCTGAATAATGGTCCAATTCTGCCAAGCGTGCAGACCCTGCCTCGAGAGCCGCGCCAGCTTCTTCAACAGTCGCATCACCTGCATCAATAGTTCCACTTGACCATAAGCTGGCGCTTATGCCTTTAACCCGAGTTAGAAAATCTTTTGCGTCAAGCTTTGTCAGTGCTCGATTAGCCGCCTGCTGCAATTCAGGCTCAGGCTCTACGTCAGCATCTTCTGGAAAGCTCAAACCATAATGCGACGCAATCAATCCGCAGTCACGGCGCGCCCAAACGGCCAGTTTTTCTGCCTCAGGCTGACTACGACCGCCGGTTGCACGGATAAGATGCGGCACAATCTCAATATCATAACGCTCGGCAAACCGCGCGACTACCTGTGCCATCAGGTGCGAATAGGGATCATCCCCCTGGTGGAAATACTCCACTACGTGAGGCCGCCCTTCGGCCTTGCGACTCTCCTCAACGGCTGCACGCTTTTTCGCTTTCCATTCTGTGTTTGCAAATCGGCTAAATCTTTTTGACAAAAAAAAGCGTAGCAGGCGCGGCGGATCAAGGAAGTAAGATGGAGTGATATTGTTCTCTGGTTCAAGCATATAGTATTATTTCTTATCGTTATCTTTCTGCGTTAGAACAGGCTGCACCCATAGACTTAACCGCATCAGCCAGAGTGGTAGCCTTCAGTTATTGAGCGCTTTGCTCCAACAAATCACCCAGCCTAGTAGCAAGCTGTTCATTATAGGTTGCCTCATTGGGCATAATCTCTGTATCAATAAACTTTCGAACCCGGTGAAGCAAATCCTGCACTTTTTCGCTGTATTCAAAATCCATCACCTTCTCCTAATTCCCATAAAGTCATCGTGGTTACATATGTCAGTTACGCTTGATTATAGTAAGCACTCCCAATAGCCCGTCATCATATTCGGACAGATATCGAATTCGTCATCTGCGATCTAGCAAATATAAAATGCTTCTTTGAGAAATTTAAATGCAAGAGCAACGCGTTCAAGCAAGCGTTTATAAGCAGCTAATAGTTAAACTGAATAAGACACAGATCAGCGAACAGAAACTAGTTGACGCTTGTGTATCTCCCCACATCTGGGCCGTCGACTGTTGACCTCCAAGAGCCAGATATTATCAAGCCGCTGGTACGACTGAAAATAAGTAATACAAGCGGCTTATGCACTTTGTGCTTTCTGTTTCGCCAAGACTCGACCACACAACCATGAGTGCAGAGCCCCCCAAAGGCCGACGAGGGTAAAACAGGCCAATGCTATACCCAATGCATCTTCACCATAACGAGGAGTCAGTAGGTCACTGAGAATACCTACCAGCAAAGGCCCCAAGCCCATACCGATAAGATTAATAAACAGCATCATAATGGCCGTAGAGACGGCGCGCATATTGACTGGCGATAAGGTTTGCACCATGGCAAAGACTGGACCCATGGCGTAGTTAGCAGCAAAACCTGGAATAATAAGCAGCACAATAGCAGTGGTTAGTTCGTCGGCCAGCAAGCCCATGATAAAAAACGGCATAGTAAGAAACGGCACGATGGCAAGCATCCACATACCGTACTGAAAACCACGGGCGGCCAAGCGATCAAATACCTTACCGGCCACCAATGCTCCGATCGCCCCCGATATGCCAAACAATCCTGCAATCAACATGCCCGTCTGTGATTGACTGAGATTATGTGCTCGCATAAAAAAAGTCGGTAGCCACTGGGTTAAACCATACGACATCAAACCTGTGGCTATCGCACAGAATATCAAATGGCGCATGGCGCGGTTTTGCCACATAGCAGTGGCGGTAGTAAGTATGGGTGGCGGTGGCTCGGAGGCTTGTGTCTTAAACGTGCTCCTGGCAGGCTCTTTTAGCAGCTTACCCATAATTAAGGCCAGCAACACCCCCGGCAAACCCACAGCCACCATCGCGACGCGCCAACCATAATGCTCGGCGATAACACCACCGCCAACAAAACCCAGGATCATGCCAACGCTGCCACCCAACATTAAGATGGACATGGCGAGCGCCCGACGCTTGGGTGGGAAATAATCTGCAATGATGGAGTGGCTGGCAGGGTTTACACCCGCCTCACCAATACCCACTCCAATTCTCATCAACAACAGACTGATAAAACCAACAGCAAGACCGCAGAAAGCGGTCATCAAAGAAAAAATAACAAGACTGACAATAATAATGCGCTTGCGGCTGTGTTGATCAGACAGACGTGCAATTGGCAGCCCCATGGTGGCGTAAAACAGGGCGAATGAAATACCGCCCAATAAGCCCAGCTGGGTATCACTTAAAGCAAACTCCGCTTTTATATCCGGAAATAAAACGGATAAAATCATCCGGTCGCACATCGACAGCGCATAGGCCAACATCAACAGGATCAGTGCTGTCCGGTGCCCCTCCAAAGGTTGACGGTCTATTGATGCTACAGAACTCGACTTTTCTTTACTATCGCCTAAATTACTTGCCTGATTATTAACTTGAATATTCATACTGGTGCTTATTGATAGATACACATTTGGGTATGTGAAGATCGCCGAATGACAGAAGTATTCCAGTATAGTGGGCCCACAAGAAAATACGCTATCATATTCGGACGCTCCCTCAGGACTGCTTAGGCCAGAGCAGTTATGAAACCTTGAAATCGCACAAATACACAAGTCTGTATGCGGCCGCTTATGACTCCCACAGTGGTAGGCGGAACTCTTACTATTTTTTACTGGCTAAGCTACCCAATGTGGGGCGACCTACTTTCATGCAAAACCCTATACTCTAACCCAGCTATACGATGCTTTATTGCTTGTTGGTACTCTACTGAATTGAACATCTCGAGGTAGGCTCTCCGAGACGGGTATCTGACTATGATCAAGTCATCGTAGTTCTGCGATTCATCACCAACAATTTGATGCTCACATGTTCCTTTGTAGACTAGGCTTCCACCCATCCCAATGATCTTTGGAAAGGCCACCATGCCATATTCTTGGTAAGCTTCCCGCCCGCTCCGCCCGATAGCATTATCTACCGCTGATTCGTAAATTGCGGTGGGACGATATTTAATAAGATTAATCATATCAAAAGAGAATTCTTGGTCAGCTTCTACGATTTCTCTTAGTTGCATATCCGTCGGCTCTGTGGATGCCATAATATTTCTATCTCCTTGTGAAACAGGCCGACCCTCAAGTCCAAGCCTAAGACAACACTAGTTAGTTAATGTCTCCGCGATCCAGCTCTTTACTTGCCTCTCGAGCATGCTCAATGGCAAAGCACCGCCACTTAACACTGTATCGTGAAACGCTCTTATATCGAACTTCTCACCTAACTGGTGTTCCGAAATCTTGCGTAAGCGCTGAATATCGATCATACCAATTTTATAGGCCGTAGCTTGACCTGGAATCACTAGATACCGACGAATCTCAGTTTCAATCGTTTCTAGGGGTGCTGGTGAGTTTTGAGCGAAGAAATCAACGGCTCGTTGCTGTGACCATTTTTTATGGTGCATCCCTGTGTCGACAACAAGACGAATCGCCCGCCACATCTCGCTACCCAAGCGTCCAAAATCAGACCCTAAAGTCACATAAGTATTTGGCATCTCTTTAGCGAGTGCCTCTGTGTAGAGCGCCCACCCTTCTACATAGGCTGTGCTGCCAGCCTGTGTGCGGAACTTGGGAATGCCTTTAAGCTCTTGTGCAATAGAGATTTGCATATGATGACCAGGCAGACCCTCATGATAAGCGATGACCTCAAGCTCGTTCTTTGGCATGGCCTTCATGTCTGATAGGTGCGCATAATACACTCCAGGCCTGGAGCCATCTGGGGTGCCTGAGTAGTAATGCTGTGGTGCACCATCTTGCTCACGGAAAGCCTCTACGCGTTTTACTACTAAATCTGCCTTAGGTAATATACCGAAATAGTTAGGTAGCTCTTTTTTGAGGTTTTCAATAGCTGCTGTTGCGTCATCGATGTACCCTTGCCTGCCTTCATCTGTGTTGTCATAGTAAAATTTTGCATCATCTTTGCTGTCTCTGATATAGGCAAAATACTCTTGCAGTGTTCCTTTGAAGCCATCTTTTTCCTTGATAATCTCCATTTCACCCCGAATACGTCTGACTTCATCAAGCCCGAGTTTGTGTATTTGATCTGCCGTCATATCAGTAGTGGTGATACTCTTTAAGCGATACTTATAGAACTCATCACCCTCGGGAAGTGCGTGCACGCCTAAAGCTTCCTCACTTGTATTTTTCAAGTCGTCTGTCATGAACGCTATCAAATCATCATAGCCCGGAGCAAAATCATTGATAAGTGCACTTCGTACTGCTCTTATTAGGCCATCACCCTGCTTTTGCGTAATTGTGTCTGCTTTAACTAGCGCAGATACCTTCGTATTAGCATCAGCCCACAGAGTCGAATCTGTCCCGCTATCATCAAATGGTCTTCCCGAGATGATTGCCTTGGATTCTTTCATCACAATCTCATAGGCAAAACGAGGAGGTCGGACGCCCTCACCTGCTGCAAGCTTCGCTTGCCCTGTAAGCTCTGCCATTGCAGCACCAATGCCACTAATACGCGAAATATAGTCCGTCATATCTTGCTCGGTCTCGACAGTATGATAATTCATCATCAGTGTAGGGAAGAACGAATGAGTACCACTCATTTGGTGGAATATGTAGCCTCGTCGCATAAACGCCCTACCAGCAAGTGCTGATTCGTATTGATGCTCCCATAGATCATAGGATATTTTGGCGGCATTGCTAAGCTTGCTATAGTCGAAGGTTGACACCATTTCCTGAACGGAGTGGCCTTTCCATTTTATTCTTTTGAGTTGAGTAGCCTCACTCATATCATCAATTTCGTTGTACCGGTCTTTGCGACCCTGAAAAGTTAAGCTAAGGGGACTCATCATTAACTCTTCTTCGTACTTCACCTCAAACCATGCATTAAGTTTTTCAGTTTCTGACTTTTCATGGCCATGGCTTAAGGCCACGCTTGATATGACCATTAATGCTATAAAAAGAATCTTATTCATATCTCTGCTCCAACAAATGAGTACAACTCAAAATCTACTACCAAGTCCTATGTTTAAACTCTGCACAATTCTAGTATCAAAAGATACATTTTTGGGATTTTTATCTGATCATGGGGCTACATCACAAAATGAAAGTGGAAACACTATCGTTTTATTCAACAAACACAACGTCTCAGAAGGCACTAGCTATTTTTAATTCTACTTTAGCTCCCTTGTAGCCTATGCATTTGGCAAAGTTCTGGTAAACTTCAGCTAAATTCAAAGGAAATGCTATGCGTCAGGTTTTTCGGCCACTCTCTTCTTTACTATTTTTTCTTTCAACACTGATATTCAGCCTTTGGGTCGTTGCTTCAGAATCTATTAAAACTGAAGACGGACAATCGTCTTTGTATCGTGAAATCTTTGAACGCCTTGCTAGCCAGCATTATCGAAGTCAAGAAATTGATGATGCCCTGTCTGATCGGTATTTGGAAGAATATATTAATACGCTAGATTCAGGTAAGAACTACTTCTTACAAAGTGATATTGATGAGTTTGAAAAATGGCGGTTAAAACTCGATGATCTTTCTAAACGCGGTGATATTAAGCCAGGATTTATCATGTTTAATCGTGTCCGCGACCGTGCGATGACTCAGCTAGAAAAAAATATTACTTTGTTAGAGGACGAAAACTATGTATTCGATTTTGAGACTTCCGATTCGATTATGTTCGATCCTGAACTCCGGTCTTGGTTCAAGACCCAACAAGAGGCGTCTAAGTTTTGGGAAAAGCGCCTTGTAGATTCAATGATTCGGCTGCTACTTAACGAAAAAAATGAGGCTGATGCAAGAGAACTACTGATTAAGCGGTATAGAAATCAAATCAAACAATTTGAGCAACGGGATAGTCAAGATGTTCTGCAACTCTATACAAATGCCCTAGCGTCTCTTTACGACCCACATACGTCATATTTCAGTCCTAGAACAAATGAGAATTTTCAGATCAATATGTCTCTGTCCCTTGAAGGTATAGGCGCTGAGCTATCTACTGAAGATGA